>Ga0181388_1000689_pt1 | contig 10973 bp, 13 predicted proteins | sample 11SPOviralmetaG_FD_130120 | JGI IMG/M metagenome (GOLD analysis project Ga0181388, IMG submission 130120) | Marine viral communities from the oligotrophic San Pedro Time Series (SPOT) site, San Pedro Channel, CA, USA - 11 SPOT_SRF_2010-05-17 | ecosystem: Environmental > Aquatic > Marine > Strait...
GCCTTCGGCAGCCCCATCGAGCGCATTGTGCAAGATGAGGAAAAGAATCTTCTTGTGACCGCTATGGTGCGCAAGGCGATCAAAGCCCCGCTTTCCGACAGCCACAACGCTGTCTTGAAGACTCTCACGCCAGGCGCTTCGCCGGGCTCAACGATGATCAACGACACCTTGAGCGCCGACATTTACTCGACGCTCGCTCAGTATGGAGTCTGGAACACCTTCGACGTGCGCCAGGTTTCAAGCCTGAACAATAAGTTCTTGGTAAAGACTGGTCGCCCAGTTGCGAACTTCCTCGCTCCCGGCGCAGCCAGCAGCGACGACACGAACAAGGCAGGCTCAAGCGTGACTCAGGAAGCAAAAACCATTCGCGTTCTCCTCACCGTTGCTAATGAGCTCTTGCAGGATTCCGAAGTGAATCTCACCCAGGACATCCTTAACGACTTCATTCAGGCCGTTTCCTATCGCCTCGACTTTGCATGTCTTCAGGCCGACGGAACCGACGACGCCACAAATGGCGGGATGACTGGTATTTTTGCAGGTGGCACCGCTGCGGTCGCTGGCACTTCTAATACTACCGTTGAGTCTCTTGACTTTGAAGACATCACGAACTGCATGCTTCTCGTCGATGAGGGCGTGCTTGATCAGGAGGCTTCATGGTGGATGCACCCGCGCCAGCTTGTGCGGATGCTTTCCATCAAGGACGGCAACGGAAGGCCAATCTTCCTGACTGCAACTGAAGCGCCAACACCTGGCGGCCTTGGAAGCATTTGCGGGGCACCCGTTCGCCGCGCTTTCGCCGCGCCGACCGCTAACTCGGCCAGCTCGAAAATCGCCGTCTACGGTGCGAATGCCGGGCAGGTTGTTGGATTGCGTCAAGGATTCACCTTCGATTCCTCCGACGAATTCAAGTTCGACGAGCTCGAAACCGCTTATCGCGGGGTCGCCCGCGCTGGTAATGCAGTGCGCGACGCCGGAGCCTTCGCAGTTCTCACGACTGCCTCCTAACTAATCCGCAGCCCGTCTGCGGGCGGGCTGCATATTCTCCAAAACTAATGAAGGAACAGAAGTCAGAACCAAAGAAAGCCTCGTCGAGTGGCGTCAAAGCAATCGCACAGAAGCGTCTGGGCGAAAACGGCACCATTTACGAGGTCGGGGAGGAATTCACGACCACAGCAAAGCGCAAAAAGGCGCTCGGAGATTTGGTGAAATAGCAAAAGCAAACGCGCTTTTTAATACTACCCTTCGCCCGGCGAAGGGTGGGATTTAGAAAACGAAAGAAACAAAACCATGCAAACGATAAACACAAACGGCACCGAATCCCCGGTTGACTTAGACCCCACGGTCGAAGTCTTTCGGGTCTCTGTCCACGGGCTCGCGGAAGGCGACATCCCCTCGGATTCAACCATCCACCTGGAGGTCGAGATCGACGGCGACTTCCGGCGCGGCGGCGTCAGCTGGGCACAAGGTGACGAGCTGACCGCCCGGACGGTCGAATTCCTTAAGGGCGACAGAGTGCAAGCAGTTGTCGCTGGCTCGGCAATTGGAGAGGCCTTCACCGTAAAAATCGCAGACTAATGGATAGGTTCGGGCAGGTAAGCGGAGACTTCTCGCTTGAGAGACACGGGGCACGGGGTGCATTCGGCACGGTTGCGACGAGTTCGCCTTTCTTTGGTGGTGTTCAAATCCCGCAATCAGAAACCGACTTTTCGGCTTATATTGCCCTGCTCGAAGGTGACGGCGTTAGTCTTACCTCTGAGCAAAAAACAGCAATCGAGGCTTTTTATACCACCGGCAAGGCAGACGGATGGTATTTAAAACTTAAGCGTTTTTACCTCCCGATCTGGGGAGCCGCAGCGCCGAACGCCCGATGCCTTGTGAGTGGCACAAGCGGGACTTTCCAAGGGGAGTTCGCGTATGCCACTGGATATGCCCACCCTACCGCCGCCTCCTCTGCCAATAGGTTTAATACTGGTTTCAAGCTTTTGGATGAGCTAACAATCGAAGACGCTTGTCTGATGGCTCTCGCTTATGACGATGTGCCCCCGCGAGACCGAGCCATCAACGCGAGCAACAAAACGATCATTGGGTCAGGGTCATTCACCTCAAACAGCGTCAGAATCAATACAACAAACAGTGCTTTAAAACCTCAAGCGGTTTTTCCGGGAGTGTATGAATCAACTCTTCCTACTTTCGGGTCTCACGGGGTGTTACTATCCACTCGTAGAGATGGCGGGACAACTCTCAGCAGACGCACCTCTTCGGCATTCGACGATGACACAACGACGGGTGCTCTGACTGGAACTTTTAATAACAATTTCCCAATCGTCGGCTTTGGCTCTGCCTCAAGCTCGACGGGCGCAGGAGGCCAAGCCACAAACTCAAAAGCAGGCGCGTTTGGAATTAGTGCGTCTCTAGATGCAACCGACCGCGCAGCCTACACGCTCGCCGTAAAAAACCTTTGGGAAACCTGCTCGGGGCTCACACTATGATCGGATTTATAACATCTCCCGAAACGGCTTTTACTGTGATCAGCGGGATTCGCAAGGCTCAAGAAAGCCGAGGTCAGCACCATTACTGGACTACAGGAGCAGAACCAATTTTTACCGGAGACAACTCGGGAAAAATGTTCATTCCCGCAAGCGACCAAGTTTTAGACACGCCTCTTCGCAACGGTCTGACTCCGCGCGACTTCCCAGAGTTTGACCAACTGGTCGCGCTTTTGGGTGGACTGAGTGCGCGGAGCGACCTTGATCTTGAGTGTTTGATCGACCCCGAAATGCCGAATGATCCAGACCTCGAAGGGCAAACTGAAACGATATGAGCGGATTTTTACAAGCAGGATTTGGAACGGTGGCGCAGCTTAAGGCTCGGATTACTCCGGCGTCGATGGCCACCTATGACACCGACACGGAATGGGACACCGACCTGATTGAGATAGGAAACGCGGTTGCAGAGGAGTTTAACAGCCGCTGCAATCGAATTTTTCAGCGGGGCGCGGGCGCAGTCTACGAAACGACCGGCGGCGGGGCTTCCTTTGCGCTAGACCGCTACCCGGTCGAATCGGTCACTTCCTTGGTGAAAACCGGCAAGGGAACCTCGGAAACGCTCACCTCGCAGATTTACCAGCTGCACGGCAAGACCGGAATCGTCGAGATGGACGGGCAAGTCGGCTGGCACAAGGACAAGGTCGCCATTACCTACGACGGCGGCTACTGGCTCAACGACGGCGGCGCTCTTCCTAGCGGAGCCACCGAGCTACCGACTGAGATACTCAACGCCTGGGTTATGCAGTGCCAGGCACAAGTGACCCACCTCGGCACTCTCTACGAAGCCGGAGTGACAAACGACGAAGCCAAGATCACGCTGCTGCGCGACTTGGAACTCCTGCCCGCCGTCCGGGCGATTCTTGCACCCTACAAAAGATTCACTGGCATTTAATGAAGCAACCATTAAACAGAGCAAAAGCAGTCATCACCTCCGACGATTCGGTGCGTGAGTTGCTTGAAATGCTGCGCCACCTCCCAAAAGAGGCGGCAGCGGCCTTGCTTAAAGGTGCAAACCAAGGAGCGCAGATTTTGCTCGGTCTTGCGATTAAGGAACGCTTCACCGGCAAAGGCCCATTCCCTGTCGTTCGCAAACGTCTCGGCGTGCGCTCCGGCAGGCTTCGCCGTTCGTTGAGGGCAACAAAAGCTAAAGTCGCCAGGGGCGTCGTCTCGCTGTCGATGGGCTCAAGTGTGAAATACTTTGGAACCCATGAATTCGGGCGCAAAGGGCAGGAACGAGTCAAGGCTCACAACGTCAAGAAGCACAAAGTCAGGAATGCTTTCGGCTCTGGAAAGACGCTGACCCGGCAGGCGTCATACCGACAGGCGCACCTCCGCAACGTAAACCACCGGGCAAGGCAACCGCTGCAAGCAGCGATCAAGCAGCACGCCGTGCGCGTCTTTGGCGTGAGCATCGAGCAGGCGCTTATTCGCAGAATCGAAGGGAGGAGTTCATGAGCCGCATTTTAACATTCCTCGACAACCTCAAGACGCACCTCGCCGCTGGCGGGTCACTGCTCACCGAGGTCGAAGAGCGCCACATTTTAATTCTGTCGGGCGATGACCCGGAGCAAGAAAAGGTCGTCGACAAGCACGTGCAACACCATTGCATGCGCTCAAAAGGCATCGGCATCGTGATTTACGTCGATTCCGGCGACAACCCGAATTCCGGCGAATCCGGCACCCTGGCGCTGGAGGTATCTTTCGAGGTGATGCTCTTCCTTCACCCGCTCAAGTTTGGCAAAACCTACGATTCTACCAAGCGCGAGGCACTCACCATCCTGGAGGATCTTCTGCGGCATCTCCACTGGGCAAGCATCGAGCCAGTCTTTGAGCGGCATTATGATCGCGTCACCGTGGAAAGCTTCGAGCCTATCGCCGACGACACCTATTGGGCCTGGAATATCCCATGCAAGCGCCGAATCCCTCTCGCCGCTAGCGGCTAAAGAAAAAATCATGTCCGTCAGGCGACGGGCAAACAAAGAAAACAAATGAAAACGAAAGAAAGCCCGACCGTCGCCAATAAGAGCGCGGCAAAGAAAGAAGACCTTGTCATGTGCAAGGTCTTGAAGACCAGCCGATTTTGGACTGGGACGACCAGCTTCACAGTCGCTAAAGGTGCCGTCGTGACGGTGCCCCGGAAGACTGCCGAGGAAAAAGCGAAAACCGACGAAGCCGTCATTATTGGCTAAAAAAAAACCTAAAACCTAAACACTTAAAAATTATGTTAACTGAATATAGCATTATCGGCGCTTTCGCCTCGTTTGTCGAAAGCGGAAAAACCATTGACTCGATCACCGTTACGGCGGCGGCATATCCTGACGTTGACCCGTCGACCAATTGGGAAGACTTCGGCGAAGTAATCTCTGCGGCCTACGAGACCAACACGGAGGAATATCCCAAGACCGTCCCAATCGCCAGCGGCGGCTATCAAGAGATTATGCACACGCAGACCCTGCGCGACCGCATTCTTTTGAACATGGACGACACTTGCGAGCTTTTCTGGCGTATGTCTGAAGGCTACGCCTCCGAGATCACAAACGACACCGCCCAGACACCTGGCGCGGCTAAAGACCGATTTGTCCAAGGCTGGCTAAAGCTTCAGCTTCGTGGCCTCGATGGGGCAGACCGAATCGTGAAAAACGTCTGGGGAAAGCTGCGCTTGGCAGAGCCAGGAAACTGGTCTAAAGATCCGAGTCGCCCTGCCTATTCGTTCGACGTTGAGTTTTCGGCGATTAACACCTCCGAGCCTCAGACGATCACCTCCTAACACCCAGCGACCCGATGCCATCCTCACCAGGAGCGCAAACCGCCGAGGCGACTAGCCTCTCGCCGGATGCTTTGACCGAATATGGCCATCTCCCTCGATTTGTCGAGGGGGGTGGTCTTTCGCCGGGTGGTGCGGCAGAGCAGACCGCTGAGAAATTCTATCCACTAGCGCCTCTGCCGTCGTTTTCGCCCTCGGCGCAAACCGCCGAAGCGACTAGTCTCTCGCCTGGTGCGCTGCTCGAAAATGGCTTTTTGCCTGGGCTAGTCGGAGGCGGTGGTCTCGCGCCAGGTTCCGTTCCACCGCAGACCGCCGAAGCGACCAGCCTTTCGCCCGGTGCCGTGTCACCGCAAACCGCCGACGCCAGCCTCTCTCCGGGTGCCGTGTCACCGCAAACCGCCGACGCCAGCCTCTCTCCGGGTGCCGTGTCACCGCAGACCGCCGAGGGAAGCCTCTCTCCGGGTGCCGTGTCACCGCAGACCGCCGAGGCAAGCCTTTCGCCTGGTGCCGTGTCACCGCAGACCGCCGAGGCAAGCCTTTCGCCTGGTGCCGTGTCACCGCAGACCGCCGAGGGAAGCCTTTCGCCTAATGCCGTGTCACCGCAGACCGCCGAGGCGACCAGCCTCTCGCCTGGTGCCGTGTCACCGCAAACCGCCGCCGCCAGCCTCTCTCCGGCTGCCGTGTCACCGCAAACCGCCGACGCCAGCCTCTCTCCGGCTGCCGTGTCACCGCAGACCGCCGAGGGCAGCCTCTCTCCGGGTGCCGTGCCACCGCAAACCGCCGAGACCAGCCTCTCTCCGGGTGCCGTTCCACCGCAAACCGCCGAGGCGACCAATCTTTCGCCAGTCGCAGCAGCGGAGCAAACCGCCGAAGCGACCAGCCTTTCGCCTGGCTCGCCGGGACAGCAAGAACCTCAATAGCAAATGCATATCCCCAGCCCATACCGCGTCACGCTCGAACCCGACTCAGTTGTCCTCCTCGACTTCGGCGATGAAGTCGTGCGACCGCTCGACGTTTTTGGGTCGGGTGTAGCCCAGGAGGTCGACTTTGCTGGCGCGGAGGGTGGCAAGGTGTTTGGGCGTGGCAATGCTCGCGGCTCGATTAGCTGGGAACGGATCAAGCAATTCAACAGCCACGAACAGGCACAAGGCTGGAAGTTTGCCCTTATGGCCACCGTTCCCCGTGGCGTCACTCGCTCGCTTTTGGTCGAGATCGAGAACGGCGCAAGCTTTCGTCTTGAAAGCTTCGTTCTGACCGACGTCACGCCGCAGGAGGTCGTGCGCCTCGGTTTCCCGTTGCAGGAATCTTATTCTGGCACCTGGGCAGGCGTGACCGTGGTCACTAATACCGGCCTTGGCGGCGTTTCAATGTCAAATATCTCGGAGACGCACAGCGCGATTTCCGATTCACATCTTCTTTTCGAACCTAGCTAAACAATAAAACATCATGGGAACATCTCTCGCATCTAAAACTATCGGAGGAGGCGACCAGGCCTTCAAGTGGTATCTTCACACAAGCGGAGGCAACATTGGAGGAGCGACGCGAATTTGCAACGGCAACGGCGACGACACTGGCTTGCTTGTGAGTGGGAGTGAAATCGGAATTCACAACGGGTCTGCTACGACTATATTTAACGGCCTCGCAACTACTTCGCGAGGCATTGATTTTCCAGACGCTGACGGAACCGTGCTTTTAGACACTACGACCGGGCGCACGGTGGCGAAATTAGGCTCGGACTCTTCAAGCACAAGCACGACCTTTTCCGAGATTGGCAGCTTTTCTTTTACGCCGAGCGCATCCAAAACCTATTCATTCAAAATAATTCTCCGAGTGCAATCAGCGGCAGGCACAACGGCAGCAAAAATGCGATTTTTAGGGCCGACCGTGGACTTTGTCACCTACCGAGTCACCGCACCCCGCGCATCGGCAAGCGGTGCCGGATTCTGGGAAGGAACTTTTGATGCGCTTGACGAAGAAATTAATCCTTTAAATTTTTATGACTCAAACGGGGGCCAAGGGATTGTCGAGATATCCGGGATTGTTAAGCTGGTCTCTGGAGCGCCAACGAGTCAATTTAGACTTTCTTTAGCCTCGGAAGTCCTAAATTCAGAAGTGAAAGTCTTGGAAGGCTCGGCAATGATTTTCGAGGAACTTTAAACGATGGCAAAGCGGCACCAGGTCGGAATCGACATTAAGACCAGCGGCGACACCTCCGGTGCTCGCAAGGTTGAAGGCGCTCTCGATGATATCGAGATGAGCGCCAAAGAAGTGCGCGACATGATGGCGCAGACCAAAGGGCTCGACCCCAAGGTGCAGAAGCAGCTGTCGGGGGTCGCAGGGCAGCTTGAGCGAGTCAACACGACCGGCAGAAAGGCGACTCAGGCGCAGACTGGCCTTGGCAAAAGCACCCGCCGCACCGACCTCGCGATGCTTTCCTTCTCGCAGGCGGTCGAGGATGCCCAATATGGAGTTCGAGGAATTCTCAACAACATCCCCAGCCTCGTCATGCAGCTGGGCGGCGGCGCGGGCCTTGCAGGTGTTATTTCCTTATCAGCAGTCGGTCTTTCGACTCTTTACACCCAACTGACCAAAACCGACGAAAAGGTCGAGGAAACTGCTGAGGAGGTCGACGTCCTAAAAGAGTATTTTAAGGATCTAAACGAGGAAGTTGAGAATGCACGCTTCGAAGCCTACGCCGACAAGCTCCAGGTCGTCGACAACATGATAAAGCGCCAGAATGAATCTCTCCGCGCAAACATTAAATTCACGCAGCAAAAGGCTAAAGAGGAGCTTGCTGTCGCCGCCGCTCAAGATGACATTGCCCGCGCCCAAATCGCGCAGCGTGTTCAATATGATCCGAACTTTACCGAGCAAGACGCCGCCGAGGCTCGAAACCGCTTAGATGCTGGCAGAATTGCGCGTGAAACGGAGGCGAGTATCGCGGAGGAGCAGGCAAAAATTGAGGCGGCGACGATTAAATATAAGGAAACTGCCGAGCAAAGGCAGGCAGTGCAGGAACGCACGCAGGAACTAGAGCGGAAATACTTAGAAATGGAGCAGGAGCTGTTTCAGCTCCAATCAAAGAAGACCAAGCAAAGACTGCTCGCTAAAGAGCGCGAATCGGGGCTTGCGCTTGATAACAGCATTTCGAAGAAAGTTTTAAATGCGACTCGTATCCTCGGCGGCCCTGCTGCCAATGTTGCGATTGACAAAAGAGAGGTCGACGTCGTCTCTCAAGCCGCCGTTGATTTTGAATTTACTGCGGAAGAAGGCGCACGATTGGAGAAAGTGGAAGAGCGACTTTCAGAGCTTAAAGAAATGATTGCCTCCGGCAACGAAGACTTCAAAGACCTGACGACGAAGACGTTTGAAATCGGACAGGAGCTAGATAACACCGAACGCGCCGCCGAATCTGCCAAGGAGAACGCACAAAAGCTTGGTGAACTTAAGGGAGCTTTACTCGAAATAAAAGCCGAGACGGCGGCGACCGCAGCGGCCCGCGACGCACTTGCAACGGGTGCGCAAGATCTCAGAGACGAAGCCGAAAGGGTCGCAGATTCCAACGCTATCGAGGCGTCGGCTTTTAAGGAGACGGCAACGCAACTGGACAAAATCCTGCAAGACGGCGTCGTTTCGGTCACCGAATTAAAAAGCATCCAAACGACTCTAGGACACCAAAGTCAGGCCTTGGCGGGAGCGCAAAGCCAGGGAGCAGCATTGACGCGAGACCTCCAAGGTTCCGTGCTTGAAATCAAGCGAAAAATGGCGGCGATGGAGCAGGTGCAGGCGCAGATTAATTCTCGAACTCCTTAGCGCGAAATGTGGACAATTCAAGGCAAAGAAAACGAGACGCTGGGGACAACTATCCGGCCCGTCTCAGAGGTCGCTGGAGACCTTCGTTTGCGATATGAATCCCTGCAAAAAGATGTCCTCACTTGGACGGTCACAAGTGGCAGCGCAACGCTCGCCGATTTAACCATTCCGGCGCGGGGCGAGACGGTCAAAGCGGCCCTCTCTGGCGAGAAGAGATTTGAGGGGATTGTCAGCGAGAGAAACGTCGTGGTTTCCTCTGATTCGGTCGACGTCACTTTGACGGTCGCGGGCGCTTGGTATTGGCTCGAAAAGACCCCGATCTCAGACGTCATTACCGACGACTCTGGCGAGGATCTTGAGCGGGCCTCATTCCAGTTCCCGGAGGGCGATCTTCAGACAAATATCGAGCGAGTTTTTGCCCGTGCCGAGGCGCTTGGTTTGCCTGTCAGAATCGGAACGATTTCTGAGCTCTATACCGTGCCGAAAATGACCGTTTCGAATGGCTCATTTGCCGACGTTTTAACCGAGCTGATCAGGCTCTGCCCAGACGCTATGACATGGTGGGATTATTCGACCACGGGAACGCCTAAATTTAACCTCACAAGGCGCGACGATGCCGACGCTTTGGAGCTCGCTTATGGCAGCGCCCCACTCGTCTCAGCGTCGTTCGCAGACAAGGAGGGATTTCAGGTCTCGCACGTCGAAATTCAGTTCGCCGAGCGCAACGCTGCCGGGGAGATGATCTTTAAGAAGCAGACTTCGGGAAGCCCTGCGGTCGGGAGAAATCAGGTGCTCGTAAATAGCGGCGAAAGCCTTGTCGTCGACACGCTGCCGCCCGACCCTATCGACTCGCAGATAATTACAAGCCACCAGACCCTTGAAAGCGGAGGCGCTTTACTACAAGACACAATCGAAAGCATCTGGCCCCTTTGGCGCGAACTCGGCGCCATTCATGGGGCAAACCTCGCCCCAGATTTGTATCCCTACCCAAGCACATTCGCGCTCGGCTCTGCTGTCTATCCCGAAGCAATCGAGGCCAAATATTACGACGAAGATTTTAATCAGATCGTTTTGTCATCGACTCGCAGGTTTGTTGCTGTGAACAACGTAAATTCTAATCTGCCACAATGGCTTATTGATTTGCTCGGCCTGGTCAACGGAACGCTCAGAGGAACTATTTTTACTCGAAGGGATTTCTTGCCGGGCCAAGGAGACATTGCAAATCAATTTAATGATTTTCACTTGGAGCTCCTCAAGTCTGCGGTCTTTTCTGGGACGCAAAACATCAATTCAGGAGGCCAGACAACCGCCATAAGGCATTGGATGTTTTTTGACGTAGACATCCCAGTCTATTTTATGAATCAAGAGCTCTCAGCCGTTACATTCTACAAGCCGCTCGCTTACCAGTTCCAAGCGCCGCCTGCGGGCTTTGCTTCGGCTCTGAAGGAGGCTCAGGATTGGGTGCCATACGAAGGCCAGGCGACCATAACCGAGGAGATCGGCGGCACGACGGAGGCACGGGGAAAGGTTCTGAATCTGGGCAACACCTTGACCGAATGGGCCTCGATGCGTGCGCTTGTGCAGGGCTGCGACATCAGCCTTGCAGACGGCGTGCAGACTATCCGCACGGGCGCTCCGCAGCGGCTAGGCCTCGGTGATATTGTCTCCCGTCTGCGTAAAAAACCCGCCGACAACATCATTTTGCTTTAATTATATTCTCAACTTCCTGGCATTCGTTCCCAACTTGCTCGGCACGCTCCACAAAGGGAAGGGCCTGAAGTGTGACTCACTGACTAAAGCGCAACATGCGATTCTGCTGAAACTGGCTGGTCTTTGGGTGGCGGATCTCC
>Ga0181388_1000690_pt1 | contig 10953 bp, 14 predicted proteins | sample 11SPOviralmetaG_FD_130120 | JGI IMG/M metagenome (GOLD analysis project Ga0181388, IMG submission 130120) | Marine viral communities from the oligotrophic San Pedro Time Series (SPOT) site, San Pedro Channel, CA, USA - 11 SPOT_SRF_2010-05-17 | ecosystem: Environmental > Aquatic > Marine > Strait...
ATTTATTTTTTTTCCTGCTAAATATGAGACTGAGTTTAGTATACTCTTATATTCTTATTTCTTTTTTTTATTACTATTATAATGCGATTATTTTTAAAACCTATATTTTTCCGCAAACTATCACAGCTAGTCTCACTTTTTTGCTATATATAATTATTTTATCACCCAAAATACTCTTAAATGAAATAATGTAAAGAAAATATTGAGACTGACAAAAAACATAAAATTACCTTTGTACTTTACAATTGTACTTTTTGTGGTACAGTTGTACTTTTTTGTACTTTTGTACTTTACAATTGTACTACAGTTGTAATCCACAAATCTACAACTTTTAATAATTGTAATTTTTGTACTACAATTATAACATTTTCTACCATAAAACAACATAAATGAGAGATTTGTCTCAATTATTATGCAACCAATTTCAATTTCCAATAAAAAAATCCTTCAATTCTACGAAAAAAATCCCAATATCGATATTGAAAGTATTAATCTCATTTTTATTGATCTATTTGAGAAACTTTTTACCGATATGAACAAAACTATGAATCATACCATCAACAATCAAATTCTCAGTACAGTAACAGAATTGCAATCGGAAGTCAAAAATATCAAACAAGACATGTCTCTCAAATTAATGGAATCAAAACGAGAGTATTTGCAAGAAATGAACAATATTATCCAAAATATCATGCATCAAAATTCCGATAATGTCCAAAATTCTTTGTCTCAAATGAATGAAAAACTCATTGACAAAACCAAAATTACCTTATCGGAGATTATTCCTAAATATAGTGAAAATACGCAAAAAGAATTGTCCTCACAATTGTCTCAATTGGAAAAATTCATGAATGAAGAACTGTCCAAAATAAAACCTGATGATAATAATATTTCATCTTTATTGAACAACTTTGAATCCAAGTTCAATTCTCTCATTCTTACTGTTTCCAACTCCAGCGAATCAAGAATTAACGAGACAATCAACTCCGAAAAGAACCTTCAACAACATTTCCGCAATGAAATGTCTCTTTTTATGGGTGAAGTTACCAAAAATATGAACAACCAAAGTGAATTCTTTGACAAATACAAAAATTCCAGCCTTAAAGGTGCTTTTGGAGAGAACAATTTGGAACGCATACTAAGTTCACTCTACCAAACAGCTGAAATTGTCAACACCTCCAAAGAAACTGCCTCTGGAGACTTCATGCTCAAACGTGTTGACGAGTCCAGTATTATGATCGAAAACAAAGACTATAGTAGAAATGTACCTATAGAAGAAGTCAGAAAGTTCATTAGAGATATTGAAGTACAAAAATGTCACGGAATCTTTTTGTCACAACATTCTGGAATTACTTCTAAGCAAAATTTTCAAATTGAGACAAAAGGAACTAACATTATGGTCTATATCCATAATACAAACTATTGCCCTCAGACTATAAAAACAGCTATTGACATTATTGACTCTCTAGAAGACAAACTATTGGACCTTAAAAGAGAACCCGACGAAGAGATTAAGCTCTCCATGGAACAATTACAAGAAATTAACAACGAAGTTAGACGCTTTCTTGACAAAAAACAAACTGTTTTGACAATGTTAAAAGATATGTCTTCTAAAATTGAGAAAGAACTGAAGACCTTTGATCTGTCTTGTCTCGTTAAAACCATGAATGGTATCTTTGGGGTCATGCCCGAACAACCCAAAGTCATTATTTGCGATATTTGCAACTCATTTCAAGCCCAATCTAATAAATCTTTAGCTGCCCATAAACGAAAGTGCTGCAAAAAAATTCCCTCTTAATGGGCTCGCTTCGCTCGCCCGCCACACGGAACTTGATTTATCCGATCGCTAGATCGGATATTTCGGTGAGCGAAGCGAGCCTTTTCCGGATTTAAATTTTGTAAAACTCCCCTGTAAAATTGAAAATAATATTTAATTTAATCATACAATAAATTAGCTATCATGGATGACCTTTCAATACTCGCTTTTTACAAACTTTGTAGTGATTGCAATCTACCTGGTATTATAGATACCTTTGGCAATTTATCAGATACAACCAATATTGATATGGATTACGCATATTACATGGTATATAGTTCTCACCCTTCCGATAATAACAATAATTCACTCTTTCTAGAATGGTTACTCAAACTAGACCCAACTATCAATCATGACACAATCGCCAATGATTATATGGCTGACGAACATATACCAAACCATGCATTATATATGGCATGCGTCACTGGTCATTACAATGTTGCAAAATGGCTATTGCAAAAAGAACCTTATTTATCTTGTTTCAATAACAGATCTCATATATGCAATGTATTCCAAATAACCTGCCGTAACGATAATTTAGATATTACCAAAATGATATTTCAATTATTGGCAAATTACATTACTGAAAGGCTTATCATTCTTAATCAAGCATACCGATATGCCATGAATAATCAAAATACAGAAACAATGAAATGGTTACTTGAAATTAACCCAAATATAGACACAAATATGTAACTGAAAAAACAAATAAAGGAGCCAAACATAACGGTTCTTTGTTTTTTATTCGTATTTGAGATCGCTCAGAAAATTGAAAAAATCTATAACCTCACTTAATACACAATACAATACAATACAACATGGTATCTACTCGCTCTATGAACACTCGCTCCACCAGAAATGGAAGCTATACTATTATTGCTCCTGTTTATATTATTAAAACACAACGCAAACCAATTATAAAAAAACAAAAAGATCTCAAGCCTCGCAAGAGAATCGTACCTGAACTCGTTACAACTACCCTCAGAAGAAGCAAACGAATTTCATCTCCTGTAAAAGATTCCTTCAATACTGATCTATACGGTAGAGACTCCAATGGAAAACGCAATGTTTATCACGGTTTGGTCGGCGACCGCTGGCAACGCGACTTCGATGGTCTAGAAAAACCTAGCCACGAAGAACTCTTGGAAGAATTCATTGAAGACAAAATCATCGAACGCGAAATGAAACATTATGATATCGGTATTGCTGGTTATGTATTGGATAATTTCATCGTAAATGAAATATCTGAAGCTGAATATGAGTCCGAATCTGAAGACGAATCTCGTGAGTCCGACGATGAGGAGGATGGTAATGAGGATTGCAATTACTGGTGCAACAGCGATGATGAATAAATATATGAATAAAATCACAAAAATATAAAAAGCTATGGTATGCATAGTTTTTTATTCGTAATGGGCTCGCTTCGCTCGCCCGCTATATGGAACTTGATTTATCCGATCGCTGGATCGGATATTTCGGTGAGCGGAGCGAACCCTGCAAAGAAATATACAAAAATGTCTTGAAAAAATTACCATCATTATTTTTTTCCCAAAGTCCATCCCTATAAATCCAAAATCCATTATAAACATCTTCTTTTGGATTTTCCCTTAACGAATTTTATTTCAAAAAATCTCCCCCCCCCCTCTAATAACTACCCACCAAAAACCTACAAAATGGTTTTTTTATTTTTATTATTATAATAGTAATCACTATGTATATATCACATCTATTATTATTACTGGAATTCTTTCAAATGTTTACAAATGGTTGTATAATTTATTATTTATTAACAGACTATAATTCGTGCTATCATAATTATTACAATGAATAAATTTATTACGATATAGTTTCAGATCAACCAAAAACCTATACAACTAACCAAAAACCTATATTTAGGGAAAATATATATAGATACACTTATATATAACAAAATATGTCATTCAAATGTAACGTATGTTCGTGTGCATTCAAGACAAATCAGCATTATCAGCGTCATCTGTCTTCAAAAAAACATCAATTGCGGGTGAGCAATAATGCCAAAATGTTTGAATGTACAGCATGTAAAAAAAAGTTCAGTCATTCTTCAACACTATACAATCATAAATCAAAATGCAAAGTGATTAGTGAAACTACATTGTTGAAAGACGAAATGACAAAAATGAGAGAAGAGTTTGAAAAAGAACGAGAAGAAATGAAAGCTCAAATATCTCTCTTATTGGACAAACAAGCTGGTACAACCACCAATACCAATTCCAATAACACTAATATTGAAAACCAAAACAATACCATAAATATCAACATCAACGCTTTCGGTAGCGAAAATACCGATTATCTTGACGATCAAGCCATATTACAGTGCATTGACCGCGTTTATAAATCCATTCCCGCTTTACTACAAAAAATTCACTTTGATCCTCAACACCCTGAGAATCACAACATCAAAATCACCAATAAAAAACTCCCTTATGCCTCCGTCATGGGCAATAACCAACGCTGGAAAACCATGGATCGCAAAGACGCCATTGACAAAATGGTCAATAATGGCTACTACATGTTGGACGAAAAATACGAAGTCAATAAAGAAAAATTTGATCCACGCAAACAAAAGAATTTTGAAGGCTTCAAAGACAAATTTGAAACTGAAGAAAAAAATACCATGAAATTGGTCAAAGGGGATGTTGAAATGATGGTACTCAATGGGGGTCCCTAAGGTTCCCCCCATACCCCCCGTCTAGTTTCTCTCACAAAACTCTCAGAAAATTGATAAAACTTATGCTATTCTTAATCTAGTATATTCCTTCACTAAGAAGCTTAAACGATTTAAAACTCTAACCTTTAATACCCTTTCAAACTATGGAATTCATCCAAAAATACGGACCACAAGAACAGGTAAGCAGAAAGTTCCCCAAACCAAAGAAAAATAGTGACAATGTTTTCGAATGTCACTATTGTGACTATAAAACCAAACTACAAAGTACTTTCAACATGCATTTGGCAATAAAGCATTGTGATTCGCGTCCTCATGAATGTAAGAATTGTGATGCGTCTTTCTCGACTAGTACACTATTGAGACAACATGTCAGTTCTCATCACAAAGTTGCTGATGTCAAGTGCCCTGATTGTACCAGTGTATTCAAAACAAAAGCCATTATGCAGACCCACTATGCACGTTTTCACATGAAGCGTGAAGACCTTATTGAGGTTCCTCCCTATAAAACCACTAATGCTTTTTGCAAATCATGTGAAACAATGTATCCCAAGAACAGTATCATGTATCATGTAATTAAATGTAACCCAGCATCACCTTGGTGTGCACCTTGCTCTTAGATTACACATTTTCTTAATCTTTAAATAAAGTCCCTTTTTTTACATAGGGGGGGGGGATCGCCCCCCTAAAAAAATGAAAAAAGGACCCCCCATACCCCTCCTCTTTGTTCGCAATCTCATGTAAAATCAGTTATATGAGATTTTTGGTATTTTTTCATAAATAATCTTCATGCAAATACGTATAACATTGAAATAAACCCGGATACTTATCTACGCACTTTATAGAACAACATCTTTCGTCTCCATTACGGCTACAATAAACAAACCTTATCAAATACTTTCCACATGTATCACAAAATTCAGCTCCTTCTATTATCGCTTTTGTGATCTCTTTCATCTTCTTTTTATGGCTTTCCCTATACGATATAAATAAATATTCACTGATTTCATGTATCATGTCGTCCGGAAGCGGCAGCTTGTTCATTATTAGTAGTTTCTCCTTCATTGTATTCTTTATGATCTTTCTCAATAACCCTTGTTGAAATTCAATTTTTTAAAACCCTTTAAATAACTCACTATTAAAATTTAATTCTCCCTTTTCCAATATAATTTTCAACCAAACTAGTTATTAGCAGGAATTCTGTTTATTGGTCGATATATTTTGACTCGAATAGTCTCGCATTATAATAGTAATAAAAAAAAGAAATAAGAATATAAGAGTATACTAAACTCAGTCTCATATTTAGCAGGAAAAAAAATAAATCCGACTCGATCACAGTCTCAATTTTTAAAACCTTACTGTAATTTTTTGACTCTGTTTTCGAGTCATTTTTTTGTTAGTTTGTTTGAGAAAACTTAAATCTTTAGCAAATATGTGCTCAAAATGAGCCCGGGCAAGCCCGGCACCGTAGGTGCGGCTCATTTTGAGCATCTATATGATGAGAGATCCCAACTATACCCCCCTTAAAAAATTGAAAAAAAGACCCCCTTTCTCTCATCTATTATACGACCCCCTCGTCTTGGTACCTCTATATTCTTCTTTCTTCTTACATCGACAATATGGACGACGATTACATTGTATCTGCAAAATATTCTTCTCGAGGTAAGCTAGGTTGTGATATTACTTTTGATTACAACTACAATGTTGTCGCTAACATTTCCATCAAGAAAAAAAGAACATTAGTAGACGCTTTGATTGCAATCAATAAATTCAAATTGCCCAATGAACTCATTGATATTATTAAAGATTACGTATTCCGAGACAAAACAGCTATGTTGCAACGCTCTATCTTCCAACCAGGTGTTCTTCATTCTATACGAAATATTGAACATTATTACCCTCCTACGTCTGCTAATTGTTGTAGTCAAAACCGAACAATTATGTACGAAATCATGTATCACGATTTCCCTGATTACATTCACTTTGAGAAATTCGTTTGCAAAACTTGTGGGGAAATCAATAAATATAATGGGTGTCAACATTGTCACCCAGAAGAATACCAACTACAAATAAACTATGAAAACGAAGATGATTACGATGACTATGATGAGTTTCCTATGTAAAAAACATTTTCTTAACAATTAACAAGAACACTTTTTTTTCGCTTTAAAATAACTCACTATACGACGAAAATCACTAGGACCTATTAAGTTTGTAAATAACATTCGTTTTGAGCATGTATAATTTCCTTCTTCATCTTTTCCCCATTGTGATATTGTATCCAGTATTGCTTTGCGGACTTCCTCTTCGGTTGTTTGGATATTTTCCATTGTACTCAAGTAATGACGTATTTCATCGATCGTTGGTATTATATCTTCTGAATAAGAGGACATTTTGAATATGATACTTTAAATATCGACCTTTATTAGTTCAATTTTTTAAAAGTTAAAAAATTGATTGTTTTCTCAGAATTTATTCTATAGCATGATACAACATACAACAATGGAAAACGTAACGAAAACAAAGAAAGGTACTCAGTGCTCCGTGTCCGGGGGAAAATACGAACGGCAAATCCACAGTGTATTGATTCACTGTAAACTAGATGATCAACCTTTTAGTACCCAATCTGAGAAAGAACTTGGTGGATCTACTGCTACTAATGATCTTGTGTGTAACCATAAAGCTCCGAATGACATTGGTATTGAAGCCAAAATTTGCAATACACCCGATTGGATGCAATGCAGTATAAAATACAATACTGAGACATCGCAATGGGAAGGAAGTGAAAGGGGGAAAATACCCCCGCAATCTCGCTTATTGTTTAATGAACTTTTAAATAATGTATCTCTATTTCAGGGTCAAGTGCCGCCTTTTGTGAGTCGTAAAATGACCTACGAAGAGTGGAAAACCATAAAAAAAGAATCTAATACTTGGAATGATCACTATATTCCCATACCAAACAATACTATACAAAAAATGTACGCTGCAAAAGGGTGTCAATACATTCAAGTTAGTGACTATGGTCTCTATCATCTAGGTGAGGACGTTTGTGGATTCCAAGTACCTGAATTCACCATCGATCAACAACTCCGTATTCGCATAAAAATTCATTCCACTTCTGATAAAGGTGGATTTTGTCATTTGTCTATTACTGCTGCATGTCAACCTATAAAAATAAAAAATCTAACAAAATCTCTTTATTCTCTCGATGATCCTCAGAAACTGCCTTCTAACCTTTTGTATAGTCAACCCAATATTGCTGTTGTTTAATTTGGGGGGTAAAATCCCCTTTTTAGAATATAAATTACATTATAAAAATGAGTGTTTTGATTACGGGTGGTCTAGGTTATATTGGTAGTCATATTGCTTTAGAATTAATGAATCAAGGATTGTTTGATGTCATTGTTATCGATAATTTAAGTAATTCGAAAATAGAAAAATTAAATAAAATAGAAACGTTAAATAAAAAAATAAAACAATTTTTTTTTCATGAAGTAGAGTTGCTTGATTACAATAAATTGGTAGATGTATTTTCAAAGTATAAAATAAAAATGGTTATTCATATGGCTGGATTAAAGTCAGTTAATGAATCGATCAAAGATCCTATTTTATATTATGACAACAATTTAACAAGTACTTTAAATTTGATTAAAGTTATGAACGAGTTTTCTTGTAAAAACTTGATTTTTAGCTCATCTGCTACCGTATATGGTAATCAAGAAGCACCCATACATGAAATGAATTTGACTGGGGTGAATATAACAAATCCGTATGGGAAAACCAAATTTATGCAAGAAGAAATATTAAAAGATTTATACAATTCAGATAATAGTTGGAATATTATTATTTTAAGATATTTCAACCCAATTGGTCATAAGCATGAATTATTAAAAGAAGACCCAAACGGTATTCCCAATAATTTATTTCCATACATATTGAAAGTTCATAATAAAGAATTGCCTATATTGAATATTTATGGAAATGATTATGACACTAGAGACGGTACATGTATAAGAGATTTCATTCATGTTGAAGATTTATCTTTAGGACACGTAAAAGCGTGTGAATATATAGAAAACAATGAAAATGCTAGTTTAAAAATTTATAATTTAGGTTCGGGGAGTGGAATTTCGGTTTTAGAACTGGTAAATGCTTTTGAAAAAGCAAATGATTGCAAAATTAATTATAAATTTACCGAAAGGAGAGAAGGAGATTTATCTGAATCATTTTCAGACTGTTCAAAAGCAAATAAAGAACTGAATTGGAAAACGAAAAAAACATTAGATGAATTGGTAAGGCTATAAAAATCACCCCCGTTTTTTCAACCCAATATTACGATTTCCGATGATTCTTTGGACTTGTTCATACCATAACTCCAACTTATTTCTATGATCTTGAAATCTTTATATTTCTCACGAATGTATTCACAGTTATTATAGGTAAGTATCCAATTCTTTTTTTTCGACAATACTTCATACAGTTTATCATGATCAAAATATTCATGCATGTCTCCATTTTTACCATATAGTTTAGATTTCTTTTCCAGATAATACGGTGGATCCAAAAATAATAAGGACTTATCCTCTGTATAGCTGTATATAAATGGTTCAAAATCCGTACTGTATATCTCAAATCTGTCTAATTTTAAACGTCGGATTTTATCTATAGATGATTGTGTAAATCTTTTTGTAGATGCTTCTTGTGAAAATCCTCCTGATAATGTAGCTCCACTAAACGAACACCGGTTAATTATAAAATACATCACACTTTGAGTAAATACATCTCTCGTATTCATTATTTCATTCCGATATTCAGAGAAAACTTCCTTGGTAACTTTACCTAATTCGGTTTCCAATCTACTTGCTAATTCATTTGATCTCATTTTGCACATTACCCAAAAGTGGACCAATGGAGTAAATTTATCATTGGCAACTATTTTTAATCCATAAGTATTCTGTAGATGAAATTCAAAAGAACCTCCTCCGAAAAAGGGCGATACCACTGTATCAAAATCATTGATATTATAGTGCTCTTTTAATATTGCATCTAGAGGCTTGCACGCTCTCGTTTTACCACCTGGATAACGCAATGGGGATTCGTTCTTAGACATTTTTTATTTACTATATGTGTATTGTAAATAATATCTTTAATCAATTTTCCAGTGTGGTTTTTGCAAAATTGAAAACTTGGTCAGTATTATAGTGTATTATATTGATGATTTTTACAGGCAAAAACTATATTCATCGTTTCATCAAAAACTCTCAAATTAGAAAATTGAAGTTTAATCACTCGTTCTTATTCAGCATTATTTATCCCAATATGACAACGATGACTGAAATCCCATACAATCAACTATATCAAGAACTTCAAGATCAAAAACAGGCAAATGCCTTATTGACTGCAAAGGTAAGTGAATTAGAAGAAATCATAAAAAGTTTAAAATTAAGTAATACAAATAGCAGCACAGCTAAGAATGGTTATACCGAAGAAGAATCAGTTTGCAATGATCTGAATACAAATTTTGCAATTCGAGAGAATAGCAATGGTTTCTTACCTATGGTATTCGATAAATGTTCTCGTATTCAGGGCAACCATAAAGTGGATATTGCCTCTACTGACCGGTTGTTTACTGCTCAAGTGAAAAAATACAAAGAAGGACAGTTCCAGCAGCTTGATCGACACTGGGTGGATGATCTGATTGCCTATATACCTAGTATGGTTACTATACAACCAATGATGAAAGGCTGGTGCGAAATACCACTCTTACCGGATGGTAAAAATGTCGATAAAGAAAAAAATCGTGTATTGTTGTCTAATACTGTTTATAGTGATGATGTTTTGAATCAGTTTCTTGCTACTCTCGAGACTCATAAAATGCAAATTCTTGAATATGCTTTCTATGGTGCCAATCAGGAGTTGAAGCCTAACTACTTAATAGGAGCAGAATACAAAAACGAAAAACGCCATAAACTTATCTTCTATAAAGTAGATGATATTATTGCCTATTTACATCAACAATCTTTCTCCATTTCAAAGACGAAATCGGTGATCCAACTCGGTAAGTCTTTATCTATGCAACGAAAAGGAGGGGATGGCGGGAAGAAAGGGTCCAACCAAATGCAGTTCAAAATCATTGTTAGCTCATTGCCTACTGATATTGCGTATACTTTTGAAATCCCGCAGACGGAAACACTATAAAAATGTTCGTGTAAATAGTATATTTTAGTTTTTAATGCCCCCCTTTTCTCAAAATATTTTTCAAGAGGTCCTCCCTTGGATCCAAAAATCGATGTGTATTTCTCATTTTGAATTTCTTATAAATGGTTTTATTAAAAAAAATCTCCCCCCCCCCCCCCCCAAAAAAATATAAAAAAAATTTAACATTATCAACCATTAAATATCATTTATATACATTACAACCATTAAAAAA
>Ga0181388_1000693_pt1 | contig 10943 bp, 14 predicted proteins | sample 11SPOviralmetaG_FD_130120 | JGI IMG/M metagenome (GOLD analysis project Ga0181388, IMG submission 130120) | Marine viral communities from the oligotrophic San Pedro Time Series (SPOT) site, San Pedro Channel, CA, USA - 11 SPOT_SRF_2010-05-17 | ecosystem: Environmental > Aquatic > Marine > Strait...
TATTGAAAAACAGGGACTAACTAAATCAATATCAGATTTACGAATTGCATTATCAAATCCAGCTCAGGTACAATACGTTGATAAACAATCAGGACAATTAATTACTACGTCATCTAGTTCAGCAAGACGAGCATTACAATCAGAATTAAAAACTACAATCACAGAAAGAGATGATATCAATCTTAAAATAGAAGCAGTAATGGATTCTATAAATAAGACTGATATGGCATTGTTAGATAAAGAAGTATCAAATGAAGCTGAAAGTGAATTAGGTCCATTAAAATATCTAGCAGAAACAACAGGCCAACCTATGAACAACGTTGTTAACTGGTTCCTATTACTTATTATATTTGTATTTGATCCATTAGCAATAGCACTTGTAATAGCAGCTAATATGGCATTCAACCAAATAAGAAAACCAGAAGATCCTACAGAAGATTATTTTAAAAAAAGAAATGAACATCTGAATAAGGTAGTAATGTCTGTACCAGAAGGAAAAGAATTTAATAGACCGTATACTATTCCAAAGTCAATGACTCATCCTAAAAAATCTAAAAAGATTGGATTAGATGTTCTTGTTGATATATTAGAAGAAGAAAAAAAAGAAGAAACGTTTAACAATATTCCAGAAGACGTAAAAGATAAAGAGGATCAGCTAATGCTAGAATCGGAAGCTCGTATGAATATTATAGGCCAGAACGGTAATGATGGATTACATTATGATCAAGAAGAAATGATCAAAAAGAATGAAGAAATATTAGCAACACCTAAAGAAGATATTTATCAAGAAAAGGAAGAAACTGCTGAGGACAGAAAAAAACGATTAGAAGATGAATATGCACGTAAAAAGAATTGGGGAACAAAAGGTTAACAATAAAAATAAATAAAATGGCAAAGAAAAAAGTTACAACAAAATTTAAAACTCGTAAGCGTAATAACATTACATATATGATATGTAGGAATAGTATTGAAGATCAAAACTATTGGGGATGGCAGATATTATCTAAATTTCCTAGATGTAACGAATGGTCAGAAGTTAATATTGGTACTACTGCAGTATTATGTCATCGATGTGTTAACAAAACAGTCGGACCTCCTGAGACAAGAGGTGGATATAAATCAACAGGAAGGATACGTGGTTGGCAATTTATGAAAGAGTTTGTAGATAAAGATGGTAACGTATTTCATAAAGGTAAAGAACAACCAAAATTAAAAGGAACATTAAAGCCAACAGAACCTAAACCAGCAAAGAAAAAATTATCTAAATTAGAAAAAAGTGCATTACGAGATAAAATTTTAGAGCAGATGGTAATGGTAAGAGGTAATCTTAAAACAGCAAAATTTAAAAAAGATGTTAGAGCTGGTCATGTAACAATGAGGAGATTAGAACGTCAATTAAAAAAGCTTTAATACATTTGGTTTTACGAGAAAAAATTGTTATATTATATTTAATATGAGTATATATGAAGAAAGGCCTGAAAAGCCAATACCTAATAAGCAGGTAATACAAGAAGATGATTTTGAAATTAATCCATACATTGATTTAACAGATGTGTTAAACTCATATGTAGATTTTGATGATTCAGTAATTTATTTTAATGAAGATATTGGTGAACGCACAATTGTTGATTTAATGATTAGATTTAGATCATTATTAAAATACAGGGATTCAGAAGATTATAAAGGTAATATTGAAAAACCTATTAATCTTGTACTAAACAGTCCTGGTGGTGAAATTCATGAGATGATGGGACTAGTAGATTATATTGACTCATTAAAACAACCTGTTAATATAATTGTCCGTGGTAAAGCTTTTTCAGCAGCCGCAGTTGTATTAGCAAGTACAACCGGACAAAGAATGATGAGTGTTAACTCAACTATTATGTTCCATCAACCTAGATCAATGATGGAAGGAAAATTAACTGATGTGGTGGCTACAATTGATTATGTAAATAAAATAGAACAATCAGTTTATAGTTTATTAGCAGCTAGATCAAATAAAGATGCAATTTGGTGGAAAGATAATATGCGATCTGATTTATATTTATCTGCAGATGAGGCAAAGGAAATAGGTGTAATTGATATTGTAATATGATGAAATCTATAATACATAAAAACCCTAGAACATTAACTCCTAACCAACTTAAATGGATTAAAAGATATACTATTAAGTCTGGAGATGATGAAGAATTTTTAGAACCACCTAATGATTATCATGAAGTATTTGAATGGGATAATGGATGGATTGATTATACTGTAGATGATGAAATATTTTGGATTTGGACAATGTATTCAAATAAACCAGATACAAATTTAGGAATGGTTGAAGCATTTGAAATTGCAGTTGAGTTAGCAAAGAAACGTAAGTGTACTGCAATTGAATGGGATACAAGTAGACCAACTAATGCATGGAAACGGCTTGCAAAAAATATAGGAACAATAGAAGTAGTAACAAAACAATTAAGAATTAACATATGAAAATACCAGCAGAAATAATTGTAGACAATTGGAACGAGTTATTAAGAGTTATTGATGATAACTTTGAAGGCGAAAGAAAGGACAAACTAAAAGCAATGTATACAGATCTAGAAGATAGAATGTGTATGCAACCTGCTTCAAGCATTGATCATTATCATAACGCATTTGAAGGCGGATATGTAGACCATGTATTGCGAGTTATTAAATGTGCTAAACAAGTATACATGTTATGGAAATCAATGGGATCTGATTGTGATGGATATACAATGGAAGAATTGGTATTTGTTGCATTGAATCATGATATTGGTAAGATGGGGTTTCCTGGAGAAGGAAATGAAACATATATTCCAAATGATTCAGAATGGCATAGAAAGAATATGGGAAGGATGTATAAGGTCAATCCTAACAATCAATTTACATTAGTAAATGATTTATCAATTTGGTTATTACAACATTATGGTATTGAAATTACTTGGAATGAGATGTTAGGCATTAAATTAACAGATGGTTTATATGATGAAAATAATAAACCTTATTTCATGTCTAGAACAGCCGATTCAAAACTAAAAACTAATTTAGGATATGTAATGCACCAAGCAGATTGCATGGCAGCAAGAATAGAATATGAAATGTGGGCTAAGTCAAAACCAAATACTATACCATCAACACCTATTAATCAGTCATATGGTAAAAAGGCAAGAGCAAAAAAATTAGGAGCAATAGCAGAAAATAGTCAAGCAACTGCAACATTAAAAATGTTTGATGATTTATTTGGAGATAAAAAATGATAACAACAATTATAGTAATATCAGTAATATTAGCAGTATCATTATTTGTTAATATAAACCAGTTAAGAAAACAAGAAGAATTTACAAATTATATTGAAGAATTAGAAAAGTCAAATTTAGATTATTATAATTTCTTTGATGGATTAAAAACAAAAATTAATCAAGCCAACTCTGAAATTAGAAACGCAGATCGAATGGGAGCATTTGAATCATCAGACGAAGTAGGCACATCCTTTAAAATTATTAAAGAAGTAATGGATGACCTAAATCGTGGAGTTAACTAATGAATGAAGAAACACAAGAAGAGTCAGTTAAAGAATTTTTTGGAGCAGATCAGTTTTATATTTGGTTAGAAGAAGATAAGGCACGTATTGAATATGAAGCCACATTACCAAAAGTAAAAAAGCGTGGAAGAAAGCGAACTAAAAAATTATACTTTGATTATATTAATGAAAAAGCAATTGTTGCATATAATCAAGAAACAGAACAATATAAGCGTGATAAATTATATCGAGAATATATAAACTATCCATTTAATAAGCTTGTAGAAAATATGATACATACATTTAAGTTTTATTATTTTGATGTACCATATGCAGATGTTAAAGCAGAGGTAGTTGCATTCTTAAATGAAAAGATACATAAATTTACAGAAGGTAAAGGAAAGGCATTTTCATATTTTAGTATTATTGCAAAAAATTATTTAATTATAGCAAATAATGCTAATTATGCAAAAATGAAAGCAAAGGCTGATATATCAGTCATTGATGAACAGCGTGATTTAGGAGGAGAAGCTTCTTATACAGATTTTCAAGAAGTATTAAGAGATTTTACAGATCAATTTGTTGAATACTATGATAATAATCTAAATACTATATTCACAAATAAACGTGATATTATAGTAGCAGATTCATTATTAGAATTATTTCGTATTAGACAAAATATAGAAAACTTTAATAAAAAAGCTCTTTATATTCTTATACGAGAAAGAACAGGTCTAAAAACTCAAAATATTACCAAAGTTGTTAACAAACTTAAAAAAGATTTTGGTTTAATGTTTAAAGAATATCAAAGAACAGGTCATTTCTTAAGACCAAAATCATAACTCTTTATATTTATAATAAAGGGTTTAGACATGCACGAAGAATTCGAACTATTTAAAGGAACATCATTTTCAGACTTAATGAAAGATATCTATCACAATTCTAAAAAGAAGGATAGACAAATAAATACATTAATTCAAGAATTACAACCATTAATTAAAAATATAGGCGACGCAACAGTAATTGTACCGTTAATAAAAGAATATCTAGATGTATCAGTTAAGAATGATGAACATTTAGTTAAACTTGCAGCTGTAGTACAAAGATTAGTTGGTTCAGCAAAATCTGATTCAGGAGATGAGTTTGGTATGAGTGAAGAAGAAAAGGCTAGGTTACTACAAACGGCTCAGGAAGAATTAGATGCTATACATGCAGAACAAGATAATATTAGTTTGGGAAGTAAACAATGAGTAAAATTTTAGAAGTAATTGATACTACTAATGCGTATACATCTGAACCAAAAGATGAAGAGGGTGAAAAATTACCATTAGGTGCAGTTAAAGTACGATCAGCTGGTGGTGGTGGTAAAAAGAATACTAATGATGAATGGGCTATACCATTAGGACCAGTAAAACGTATTCCATTAGTAGGTGAACATATTATGACATTTAGAGGACCATCATGGTCAGCTGATCCAGGAAATACTCCACAAAGAGCATATTATTTAACATCATGTAATGTACAGGATAATTTAAATCTAGGAATTTTACCACAAACATTTTTAAGAGGAAAAGATCAACCAACAGGCCAATTAGGCGAGTTTTTAAATTCATTAGGTAATCCACAAAAAGAATCTGCATTAGATCCGTTCATGGGAGAGACATTTCAAGAACGTGAAACAATAAAGCCAATGCAACCATATGAAGGAGATACTATTATAGAAGGAAGATGGGGCCAGACAATCAGATTTGGATCAACAGTAGAAGATAGTCCACATCCGGATGCAATCAAAGGAAAAGATGTTTATGAGATAAAGGCATGTGCAGATTGGGAAGGTGGAATCTTTGGAGCTGGTTCACCAATTACGTTTATTACAAATGGACATTTTCCAATACCAGGAACAAATAAATATTCAAAAGAAAGTTTTGAATTAGACCAATCTACAATTTGTATGACATCCGGCCAAAAATTAAAAACATTTGAAACAGCTCAACCAAACCTAGGTACAGGTGTACCAAGATCAAACAAGGCTGATAGTAGCCAAGTTGTTATATCATCAGACAGATTAGTATTTAATGCCAAAAAAGAATTCTTAATATTAGCAGCAAAACAATCAGTACAAGTTGCAACACCGGATTGGGCAGCTGACATGAATGAAGTGTTATCAATTATGGACGAATTTTTAAAAGTTATGCAACAAATCACTAGTGGAGCATCTGCATATCCAACCGCACCAGGATTAGGAAATGGTCCAACACTAGCCAATCCAGCTGCTGGTGATATAGCAGCATTAGTATCACGAATGTCACAATTAAAACAATAGGAGAATAATATGCCATTAATATTACCAAATTTAGAAACTGATATCAAAAAAGCATTTAAGGCCGCAAGTAATGCAAACGGTCCAGCTGCAGAAGCAATTCTTGCTAAACAGTTGGCAATTGCAATAGACAAATATATAAAATCAGGTATAGTTACTACAGCCGTAACAACTACTGGTGGCTCTGGTGCTGGAGTTGGAGCAATCACGTAAAAAACCGCCAACATTTAGTATACCTTGATATTTATATTAAATAAGAATAGATAGGAGTATACTATGGACACAAAAAGTTTTGTAAAAATTTTACGTAAAGTGGTTCGAGAAGAAGTTCGTACCGCAGTTAAAGATATTTTAGGCGAACAAACAGTTTCGCATAAAAAGGTTATTAATCATGGATTATCATTACAAGGAATGGTAGAACAACAAGAACATCCATACAAATCAAAAGTACGTAAGAAAAAAACATTTTCTAAAAATAAAATGTTAGATGATATATTAAATGAAACTGCGGCTACTGCAGATTTTGGAAACATGCAACAAGGACCGCCAGTTTCCATGATGGAAGATATGATGACAACTAATGATGTATCTAATTTTGGATCAATGATGAATTCTTCAAGAGGAATTGATACGATACCAACAACAGATGTAGAAGGTCGACCTGTTAATACAGCTGAATTACCAGAACATCTTACATCTGCATTAACAAAAGATTATTCAGCAGTTATGAAAGCAATTGATAAAAAGAAAGGCGTTAGATAATGGCCCAACAAGAATATAGATATCATCCATTAGATTTTGAACCTGATGTGGCAGTCGGAGTATTATTACCATTTAATGGTAATGCTCCAAGTCGTACATTCAATCAAAATTATGCATCTGGATCACAGGGTGGTGCATCTGTATTTGCGCAATCATATAGCACAGAAGAACAAGCTGTATCAAATTTAAAAAATTTATTGTTAACAAGAAAAGGCGAAAGATTTATGCAGCCAGATTTTGGAACGCAGATAGTTGATAGTTTATTTGAACAAAGTACAGTTGATTTAGAAAGATCAATAGAAGATGGATTAAATGAAGATATTGCAACTTGGCTGCCTTATATTATTCTAGATAATATTATTGTAGATCGTAGAATTGACCAACATGCATTAGATATTTCATTGCATTTTAGAGTAACTGAGAATGGAGCAAATCAGGTAATTAAATTATTAATAGATGAAAATGGTGTTCAAACAAATACCAATTATTAACATAGGTAGAGTAATATGGCAGACTTAGTAAAAAAAGATGTAAAATATTTAAATAAAGATTTTGCGCAGTTTCGTAGAAATCTAGTAAACTTTACAAAAACATATTTTCCAAATACATATAATGATTTTAATGAATCATCACCAGGAATGATGTTTTTAGAAATGTCTGCATATGTTGGAGATGTACTATCATTTTATACAGATGCCCAATCTAGAGAATCATTTCTTACAACTGCAGAAGAAAGGTATAATTTATATCAATTAGCTGCAATGAGTGGATTAAAGCCAAAAACATTAACTCCTGCAACAGTAAAATTAGATGCATATCAATTAGTACCTGCAATTGGTACTGGAGTAAATGCTAAACCAGATATGAGATATGCAGTAACAGTTAAATCAAATGCAGTAATAGCTACCGAATCAGATATAAAATTTAGAACATTAGATTCAGTAGATTTTAAATTTACTAGTTCAGTTGATAGCACAGACGTAACAGTTTATGAATTAGATGATAGTGGAAATGTTACATATTACTTACTTAAAAAACAAGTAGATGCAGTTTCAGGAGAAATAAAAACTAAAGAATATTCTTTTAGTGATCCAAAAATATATGATAAAATTGTACTACCAAAAGAAGATACAAATGTATTAGAAATTGTTGAAATAAGAAATGAAAATAATCAGTTATGGAACGAAGTAAATTATTTAGCACAAGATACAATAATGGACCCAATCAGAAATATTCCATTTAATGATCCAGAATTATCTCAACATCAAGGCACCGTACCATATATCTTAAAATTGCAAAAAACAGCTCGTAGATATGTAACTAGATTGCGAGAAGATAATAGAACAGAAATACAATTTGGATCTGGGATAAGTTCAGATGCAGACGAAGAAATTATTCCAAACCCAAAAAATGTTGGTTTAGGATTAAATTATATGAAAAGAACTATTGATTCAAGTTTAGATCCTACTAACTTTTTATATACTAGTACATATGGTTTAGCTCCCAATGATACAACATTAACAGTAAAATATTCTGTAGGTGGTGGCGTACAAGATAATGTTGCTGCTAATACAATTACAACAAAGCAAACAATTGAATTTGAAGATGCAACAGAACCATTAGATGAAGCTGTATTAACTACTGCATATAATTCTGTACAATTTAATAATCCTAATCCAGCAACTGGTGGTAAAAGAGCAAATAGTATTGACAACATACGACAAGATGCGATGGCCAATTTTGCAGCACAAAATAGATCTATTACAAAAGAAGATTATATTGTTAGATGTTATGCAATGCCTGCAAAGTTTGGTTCAATATCAAAAGCTTATATTATACAAGATAATCAAATTGATACATCTGATCCAAATAATCGTATACCAAACCCATTAGCATTAAATTTATATGCATTATCATATGACTTTAATAAAAACTTTATAGCACCAAATGCTGCAATACAACAAAATTTAAAAACATATCTAGGACAGTTTAGAATGATGACTGATGCAGTAAACATTAAAACTGCATTTGTTGTAAACATAGGTATTGAATTTGAAATAATAACAAGGCCGAACTATAATTCAAATGAAGTAGTTCTAAGATGTATAGATTATATTAAAAATCGTTTTGATAATGATAAAATGAATATTAATGAACCTATTGTGTTATCAAACTTATTCTCAGAACTGGATAAAATAGAAGGTGTACAATCAGTAGTTGATATTGAGGTGACAAATAAATTTGATACAAAGGATGGATATTCTGGGCATATTTATGACATTGGTGCAGCAACTAAAAATAGAATAATATATCCATCTTTAGATCCGTGTATATTTGAAATAAAATATCCTAATAAAGATATTAAAGGAAGAACTGTAACATACTAGAGGAATAACTTATGATATATAACATATATACAGACCGTGATACAACATTGCATGAAAAATATCCAACACAAAACACTGGTATTGATCAAATATTATCGCTTGCAAAAATTGCATCGGGTTCATTATTAAATGGATTCTATCAATCAAATACATATAATACACGTATATTAATTGATTTCGCAACTCAACTCTCAGAAATATCAAATTCAATTGTATCAGGCGAAATACCAGTACCAGGATTAGGAACAGCTAGTAGTTCATTCTTCTTAACATTAAATGCTGCAGATGCATCTAGTTTACCAATTTCATATTCATTAATGGCCTTTCCAGTATCTGAATCATGGGATAATGGAACAGGATATTTTGATGATATACCAATTGCAACAAATGGAGCATCATGGAAATATAGAAAAGGAAGTACAGAATGGGCATCAGGATCTCAAATAAATTCAGGCGGTGCTGGTGGAAGATCTGAAGTAGGAGGAGGAACATGGTATACAGGTTCTGGATATGAAGCAACTGCTTCATTTAATTATGCATCACCTGATATAAGAATGAATATAACTTCAATAGTTCAAAAATGGTTTAAGAATACTATACCAAATAATGGACTAATTTTAAAACGACCTACTATTGATGAACGTGATAGTAGTACATTTGGAGTATTAAACTTCTTTGGTAGAGATACTTATACTATCTATATGCCAAAAATTGAAGTAGCTTGGGATGATAGCAATATTGATACATCAGGACTAACAGAACTAATAGATGATAATATTACATTATACTTTAAGAATTTAAAGCCTGAATATAAAGAGTTATCTCGTACTAAATTAAGAGTAGTAGGCAGAAAAACATATCCAACAAAAACATATTCAACAGCATCATTTTATAGTAGAATAGAGCATTTACCAACATCATCATATTATTCGATAAAGGATGCATATACAGAAGAGACAATAGTTCCATTTAATGATACATATACAAAACTATCATGTGATTCAACTGGTAATTATTTTAATGTACGATTTAACGGATTATTACCAGAACGAACATATAGATTTTGTATTAAAACTGTTAATGATGGTGGTGATAATACTAGGTATCATGATAATGGATATTATTTTAAAGTGGTGAGATAAAATGGCAAGAAAAGAACATTTAAGGAGACAAAATTTACGTAACGTACAAGGAGTACCTCAGGACCAAGAGGATATAGCATTAGAATTACAAAAAGAATTTAATGGTTTAGACAGATTTGATGAAGATATTCCAAGAGCAAATAACGTAATTGATGTATCAAACCCATCAGATAAAAGAATAAAGGATATAGAAGGAAAGGTAGACAAGAATCAATTTGGAACAATTGAATTACATGCAGGGTCACCTAGAAAATTCCTTGATATTTCATTGACAACAGAAAAGGTACAATTAGCTTCATTAAGAAGAGTAGTTGATCTAGAGTTTGAACATTTTAAGCTTAAAGGATAAATATGTCATTAAAGCAATATAAAAATAGTGCAGATATAATTTCATCTAAGGCTTCAATAGAAGGATTTAGATGGTCACCTGAAGATTATAGTCTATTGATTACACAAAAGGCTAATGCATATGAAGACCCTGCAGATCAAACAATTGATTACGCAGTTGAAATGCATGTGTATACTCCTAATGGAGATTGGCTTGCAGGTGATCATAGAATTGAAAGTGCAAAAATACCAGAAATTGTTGCAAGAAGACAATTCCTTCAATTAGATTTACAAAAAGAATTAGAAGAAGTTGGAATTGAACGAGGATCTTATAAAGTTGTATTTAACTTTATTAAGAACCTACTAGGAAATACAGAAAATAGATCTATCTTTATTAAAGAAATATCTCCTAATAGAAAAGAGGTATGGTTAACATTAGCAGATGCATTATCTACAGAAATTGTTCCAGATGATGA
>Ga0181388_1000695_pt1 | contig 10929 bp, 30 predicted proteins | sample 11SPOviralmetaG_FD_130120 | JGI IMG/M metagenome (GOLD analysis project Ga0181388, IMG submission 130120) | Marine viral communities from the oligotrophic San Pedro Time Series (SPOT) site, San Pedro Channel, CA, USA - 11 SPOT_SRF_2010-05-17 | ecosystem: Environmental > Aquatic > Marine > Strait...
AAGTATTCAAAGATGTTAAGTCTGACTTACAATCACAAGGTTTTAACTTTACTATGAGTTCGTTAAAGATGTGTGATAAGTTTTTTAGAAAAAATAATATTCAATCAGTTAAGGAGATATAATATGAACAAGAAAGATTTATTATGGGGAACTGTTTTTTTTATAACAACAGTTATCGGTTTAGTTTCATTAACAATGTATGCTCTACACATCTGGGCAACACAAGGAGTTATATAATGTCTAAAAGAAAAATGAATCAAGCTCATAAAGATGTTACTTCTCATTTAGAATGTTTAGTAAATAAATATAGCGACACGATAGGAATATCTAACATTTTATATTTAATATTTTTTGAGACATTTAGATGCTTGTTCGATGTAGCACCTACAAAGAAAGATGCTATGGAACTTATGAAAGATGCTATGAGTAGTTCGAAAGAACTAACAGCTAAACCAAAAAAGAAAAAACCAACCAACGCAACATTACATTAAGGAGAATATATGAACTTAGGACAAGTACTAGACGATGTAGAAGTAGTTATAAGAAAAGAAAAAATAGTTAAACTAAACGATTGGTTAAGAAAAGAGGGTAAAGGAGGTCAAATTATTTGTACTGCTGGAGTTTTTAGTTCAGGTAATTATAATAAAATTATTGAAGAAGTTAGAAACTTTGATAAATTTAATGAAGATAATGACCCATACAAAGAACATGACTTTGGGAAAGTATCGGTTGATGGAACTGATTATTTTTTTAAGATAGATTACTATGATAAAAGACATAGTGGATTATCTGAAGATCCAGCTGACCAAACTAAAACAAGACGAGTAATGACTATAATGAAAGCGGAGGAATATTAATATGCAACTATTTGGTAAGACACCTAAAGATTGGAAAGCATTAGAACTTTACTATCGTAGAGAATGGATATGCTTTGTAGTAGGTTTTATTGTAGGAGTAATATTATGGTAGAACAAACTAGATGGGGAATTTCAGATGTTATAAGTGAAAACAAAGGAAGAACATTTGAGATTAAAAAAAAGAAAATAGAAAAGTTTCAAGAAAGAAGAATAAAAGCTATGACGAAACTTTCTAAAAAGAGAGGGTGGACATTTGGAGACAACAATCCATTTTTTGAAGATGTTTATTCTATAATGCCACACTCAAAAGCAACAAACTCGAAAGAGTACAAACAAGAGAGACGCAAATATGAAAAAAATATACTTAATACTTTTAATATTTCTAACTAATTGTGCTTATCAGCCATTAGTAGATACAAGTGGTCGAAGTGGAACTTTTGATAAATCAAGAGCAGAAGAACTGACCAACGACCTTCAGCATTGTAGAACTATAGGAGAAGATAATACTAATTTTGTTAGTAATATTTTTTATTGGTCATTTAGTTCAACAATGGATACCAAGTATGAAGCATTAGTAAGGAACTGCCTTGATGGAAGAGGACATTCTGTACTTAATTAACAACAAACAAAAGAGAGGATAAAGTTATGATAGTAACTATACCAACTAAGATAAAAACACCTAAAAGGTGTGAAGAAGTAATACAACAAAGATTAGATCAATTAGGTCTTAATCAACAAGAAAACATTAGTATATTTTATGATGTTCTAGGTCTAACAATGAAAAAAATTAGATTAAGAAAAGAACTAACTAGAGGAGCTGGTGTTATTGGAAAATACTATACACAAGAAAGAGTTGCTAGTTGGTTAGGAGTAACCTTTCAACAAATTCAAAAGTACGAGAATGGAATAAACAGATTGCCTTTTCATTCTATTTTGATATTTGTAGAAAAGATAAAATGTGATCTTTCTGAGTTTACAAATTATTTTGATGGTATAGTATTATCAATGAACAAAAACACAATACAAAACGCAAAAACAGAGGAGAACGCAAATGTCGAACAACACGCATAAGACCGAACATGGTCATACAATAATTTTCAACGAATCAGGTCATAAGTATGTAAAGGACAATCAGTACGTTCCAGGAACGTCTGGAGTTCTAGATATGATGGCTAACAATGGTTTATGGAATTGGAAGTTATTTAATCAGAAGAAATTAATTAAACAAGCTATGGTATCTAAAAAAATTCCTTTAGATGTTATAGAAGATGTAATGATTGAAGCTGATTCGATTAATCAAAAAACACAACAAAAGACTTTAGGAATAGGAACGATAGTTCATAAACTTGCTGAGGATTGGCTTAAAGGATTAGAAGTCATAGAACCAGAAGATAATATTGTCGGAAACTGTTTCAAAAAGTTTAAAGACTTTTGGATTTCTAATAAACTTAAATTATTAGAATCTGAAAAACTCTTGTATTCAGAAAAGGGTTTTTGTGGAACATTAGATATAGTTGCTACTGATAAAAGTAACAATTTAATCCTAATAGACATAAAAACAAGTAATGGTATATTTCATAACTATTGCTTACAACTTCATGCTTACAAGTATGCTTATGAGGAACAAACAGGCAAAAAAATTAATAAACTTTGCATTGTTAGATTACCTAAGAACGATGATGATTTTGAATCTCGTATCTTATCTTATAAGCCTTTACACACAAAAGCATTCCTTGGACTATTAGATTGTTATAAGTCATTAGAACTTTATAACGATCAGCTTAAGGAATATAACGCAAACAAAAGGAAAAACGCAAATGCAAAACCAATACGCAAAAAAAAGTAACTTTAAAGGAATAACTTTAAAGGTATTTAAAAACAAATACAAAGCCAAGCCAACTAGTTATGATTTTAAAGGAGATGGAGATGAGTTCTTCTTAAAAAAACTTGGAGAATGGTTAAAAAGTCCTGACATTAAACAAGAAAGAGCAAATGGAAATCCTCTAAAAATTGGTGTTAGGATGAGTGAATATAATGGTAATGAGAATTGTGAAATTACTTTTTATATTGGCAAACCAAAACAAAACAATTCATTCAATACAAATCAGCCACAACAAGTTGATCAAAGACCTGATTTAATGGATGATAACTTACCTATGGAAGACGCACCATACTAATGAGTGATAAAAGTAAAAAAATTAAGGCTACTGAAGATCGTGGTAGCCTTGATCTAACAAGACAGATTGATGAAAGTGATCTTGCTTTTAAAACATTAAAGCAAATTATTCATAATCTACAAGAAGAAGCTAAAGCATACCAAGAAGAAAATAAAAACTTAAAACAACAAATAAAAAACTTGGAGAGAGAAGCGGAAGAAATGCTACTCTATCCTTAGGAGAAATATATGAAAATAAAACAATTACTAGAGATACAAAGTTTTCTAGAAAAAAGAGCAGTACCAGAAGATTTAGGAAGATTGTTAAATTTAACTTACTATTCTAAATCTAAAATGCAATTACTTAACATTGGAGATATGCACTTAACTCATTTTGTAAGAGTATTCGCTAAAATGTTAGAAAGTAATGATAGTCCACTACAAAACGAAATAGATAAAATGAGAGAAAGATTAGATGAAATAGAACAGGAGAATAATAATGACAATACTCACTAGTGATCAAATTAAAGAAGAACTTAATGAGTTATCTAACAAATGGTCAGATACAGAAGAAAAAGTTATTCTTTTAGAAGCTGGAAAAAAAGCAATGTTTTCAAAATGTGTACTTAAACACAAAAAGTTTGTTAAAACAAATGCTGAAGCTGAACATGAAGCGATGCTAGATAAAGATTATCAAGATGTGGTTAAAAGTTATGCTCTTGCAGAGAAGAAGTTAATTCAAGCAAGATATGAATATGATAATTATAAAATAGCTATTTCATTTAAACAAACAGAAATGAAACTTGGAGTTAGTTAGATGAGTAATTATGATTTATTTAATTATAAAGCACATAATAATACAGAGACATCAAAACACGCATATGAAAAACAACAACCAAAAGTAAAAACTCTTAGAGAGAGAGTACATGACCTTATAAAAACACAACCAAGTTCTAATGAACAAATATCATATGAACTAGAAATGGTTTTATCAAGTGTGTGTGCAAGAGTAAGAGAGTTACAAGTGTTGAACTTCATAGAAGATAGTGGAAAGAGAGTTACAACTCAATATGGAAGAAAAGCGATTGTATGGCAAGATATAAGTCAAAAATTTTAAAAAAACATCTTAGCAGTGTCGCTGAATTAGGTTGTTTGGTTTGTAGAAGACCTCCACAACTTCATCACATTAGAGTTAACACAGGAATAGGAAGAAGAAGTTCTGATTGGTGTGTTATTCCATTATGTATGGATCATCACACAGGAAAATTTAGTATTCATGGAAGTAAGAGAACATTTGTAGAACAAATGGGTACTGAGTTGGAACTTTTAGAAAAAGTATATAAGACCTTATACAAAGAAGAATATGAAAAACCATTCAAACTAGCTAAGGAGATGATATGAAACTACCCTCAATACCATTATTTACAGATACATTTACTGCTGAAACAGTTCATTTATCTAATGAAGAAGTTGGAATATATATTAGATTATTATGTTTTGCATGGACTAAAAATGCAAAGCCATTTTCTACTTTATCAGCAGAACGAATATGTCATTGTGTTGATATAAATTGTAAAGAGACTGTAAAAAAAGTTTTAAATGAATTTTTTAAAAATACAGAAAAAGTTGAAAACGATACAATAAATACATGGACACATGGTAGAATCACAAAAGAATACGAATATTTACAAAAATATTACTTAAATAAAAGTGAATCAGGTAAGCGAGGAGCATCTAAAAGGTGGAATGGTGCTAATAGCGAATCGATGGCACCTATACCTAACCCTATTCCTATTCCTAAAAATAATAATAATAATTTTGATATTTTTTGGGAAAGTCTTAGCAATAAGAAAGGTAGTAAAAAGATGGCTAAAGTTAAATATGAAAAAGAATGTAAAGATCAAGACCCTGAACAACTTGCTAGTATATTTAATAATTTTTCTAGTAAAATTAAAGATAAGACATTTATTCCTCATGTGGCAACTTGGATTAATCAAAGAAGATTTGAAGATGAAGATGTTAAATTAGACCCAAAAAAAGCCATAATTCAAACAAAATTAAAAGATGGCAGAGAATATAAGATTGTAGGTAGTTTTGGTAATTATATGGAAATATTGCTAGATGGAGAAAAATGGTATAAACACAAGTTTAAAGATGATGAACCACTTAAAAAGGATTTTTAGCTATGACCATTGCGACGTCAACATCGCTCTCTGTTTTATACACTAAAAAGATAATAGGTAAAAAAAGAAGAGGAAAAGTTAATGTTAACAGATCAATTCAAAAGGCTGTAAGAAAATACAAACTTAAATGAAAAATTTTCTAAGAATTTTTAGATATTTAAGAACTAGACTCATTAATTTGTCTTTAGAAAATAAAATATTGAAAACACAATTAGAATTTTACAAAGCATTAGCTGAAAGTCAAAATGAAACAAAACAATAGTGTTATAGTTAATAAAAGAAAATATTATCTATATAAAATTACATGGGTTGATATTTTTGGGGATGCTGGACACAGAAGTTATGATGGATTAGCTAGCATGGAACCTGCATCTAAAACAACATTTGCATTTATTTTTAAAAATAGTAATAAGTTTGTACATACATTTTGTACTTATGATAACAAGGAAGAAGAATTTTCAGATTGTAATGTGTTTCCTAAAGGTTGCATTATAAAAATGGAAAAAATTTAATATGATTAATATACATGAAACTTTTCAAGAAACTTTACAAGGAGAGGGTTATCATACCGGTACTGCTTGTGATTTTATAAGAACTTATGGATGTCCTGTTGGATGTTATTTTTGTGATACAGGATATGAACCAGATGGAGATTATTATAACAAAAAGATAAAAAAACATAAGAAATCTATAGAAGAACTTATTGCTGAACTAAAATCTGATTTAGTTGTTATTAGTGGTGGGGAACCATTTATTAATAAAAATTTACCACAACTTTGTAATGAAATAATTAAGACAGGAAGAAAAGTTAGTATTGAAACTTCAGGAAGTTATTGGCAACCTATATCTGAAGATGTATTTGTAACTCTATCGCCAAAACAACATATAAGTCCTAAATTTCCTGTATTGCAAGGCTTTTGGAGACGAGCAAATGAATTCAAATTAGTTATATCAGAGGGAAACGAATTGGATTTTTATAAAGAACATTTAAAGAACTTTAAAGGTTATAAGTACTTGCAACCAGAATATAACGAACACTCTAAGTCTTTACAAAACTGTTTATCTTTGATAAAGGACAATCAAGAGTTTAAATTAAGTTTACAAACTCATAAAATTATAAATGTTAAATGAGCTTTATATCAACTAAAACTTACAATCACAGTATTGGATTATCTTGTGCGTTCCGACAATGGAGAGCAAAACATAGTCATTGTAAATATATTCATGGTTATGCTTTATCAGTAAGATTAAATTTTAAAGGAATGTTAAACGATAGAAATTGGGTTTATGACTTTGGCGATCTTAAATTCGTTAAAGAATTTTTAGAAGATACTTTTGATCATAAAACTGTAGTTGCAGAAGATGACCCAGAACTTGAATCTTTTAAAGAACTAGAAGAAAAAGGTTTAATACAACTTAAAATTATTCCTCATGTAGGATGTGAGAAATTTGCAGAATATATTTGCAAACAAATAGCTACTACGATAGAAGTTAATAGTAATGAACGAGTTAAGTTAATGTCAGTTGAAGTAAGAGAACATTCAGGAAATTCAGCAATATATATTAATGATTAAAAAATATCTAACTTGGGATGACTTCTTTGAACTTCTCATTCCTGTCCAAGACAAAATAACACCAGATGATATAGTTTTTGGGATTCCAAAAGGTGGAATGATTGTTTCTAATTTTTTAGAATGTAAAAAAACACATGATCCAAACCAAGCAACTGTCATTGTAGATGATATTGTAGATAGTGGTAGAACAAAAAAACTTCATACAGAAAACTTTCCAAAAGCTAGATTTATAACAGTAGTAGATAAACAAATTGGAAGTAAATATGATGGCTATATTGTGTTTCCTTGGGAACAAGCTGAAGAAGACGCAGAACATACTGTTGCTAAAATGATTGAACATTTAGGAGATAACCCTTTAAGAGAAGGAATAATAGATACACCCAAAAGAGTAGTTAAGTCATGGAAAACTATTTATGGTGGTTATAATCAAACACCTGAAGAAGTTTTAAAAACAAGTTTTAATGTTGATTATGATGAAATGATTATTTCTAAAGACATAGAATTTTATTCTACTTGTGAACATCATATGTTACCATTTTTTGGTAAAGCACATATTGCATATATTCCAAGAGCAAATGTTGTAGGACTTTCTAAATTATCAAGATTGTTAGAAGTGTATGCAAGAAGAATGCAAATTCAAGAAAGATTAACTAATCAAATAGCTGATGGAATGATGAAAGTAATGAATCCTTTAGGATGTGGAGTTATTATAGAAGCTAAACATTTTTGTATGGTTTGTAGAGGTGTTCAAAAGAAAAACTCTACAATGATAACTTCAGCAATAAGAGGATTGTTTAAATCAGCAGAAGTTAAAAACGAGTTTCACAGTCTTTGTAAGCATAAATGAAAACAACTATAGTTTGTAGATTACAAGTAGAGGGTATTCATCAATGGTCTAATTGTCCATTTGAAGATGTTAAATTTTTAAAGGACCCACATAGACATATATTTCATATAGAATGTGAAAAAAAAGTTAACCATGACGATAGAGATGTTGAATTTATAAGATTTAAAAGAGAAATTTTAGACTATTTACATGATAAATATGCTGATGGCGAATGTTGTAAGTTTGGAAATATGTCATGTGAAATGATTGCAAAAGAATTACTTAAAGAGTATGATCTAGAAAAGTGTTCAGTTTTTGAAGATAACGAGAACGGTTCAATAGTTTATCAATACGAGGTTTAATATGGCAAAAAAAACAGTATCAGCACCGAGAGGATTTCATTGGATGAAAGCTGGAAAAGGCTTTAGATTAATGAAAGGTGCATACAAACCACATAAGGGAGCAGTAAAAAAAGCTAGTTTTACTGTGCAAAAAAAACATAAGTAATGAAAGTTCACTTTGCTGGGCATGAAGATGTAGGAATGTCTAAGCCATTAAAAAAAGCTGGAGTTAATTATGTTCTTGGAAGTTTTTATCAAATAAGAAGATACAAAGATCAACATGCTATTAATTTTATTAACTGTCTTAATAGTTATACTCATACTATTATAGATTCAGGACTATTCACATTAATGTTTGGTGCAAAAAGCCATACAGTACTTACAGAACAAATGATTATAGATTGGCAAAATGATTATGCCAATTTTGTTAATAAAACAGGATATAAACATTCGATAGTAGAATGTGATGTTCAAAAGAAAATATCTCCTGAGTTTGCATGGGAAATGAGAAAAAAATTTAAGACTCAAGTAAATGTTCCAATTATAAATGTTTATCATTTAGAAGATGGCAACCCAGATAAGTTAATTAATTATTCAGATTATATTGCTGTATCAGTTCCTGAGTTAAGGTTTAATGTATCTAATGCTGAAAGATTAAAGATAACAAGATACATAAGTCAAAAAGCTACTTCTAAAGGCAAGAAAGTACATTTATTAGGTTGCACAGAGTTAAAAATGATGAAAGAATTTCAATATTGTTACAGTTGTGATAGCACAAGTTGGTTTTCAGGTAGTAGATTCAATAGTTTTAGATCCAAGGCTTTGCCAAATATGGAAAAAGTCGATATAAACAAACTAAAAGAGAATAAAATTGATGAATTTAAAGATTTAAGTAAATCAACTAATGTATTCTATTGGGAGGCATATCTAAAACTTCAGGAATACAAAAAATATGCTGGGAGCCAAGAATGAACAAAGTAGAAACCATGAACATAGACAATTTAGTTAAAGCTGAATGGAATTATAAAACAGATGGAACTGAAGAACAGATAAATAAATTAATTAAATCTATTAAATATGACGATTCTGCGGGTATATTAGCAGTAAGAAAACTAAATGATAAGTATGAGGTTATAGATGGAAACCATAGATTAGAAGCATTAAAAAGAATAGGATGGCAAGAAATTCAGGTTGAAAACTTTGGAGATATTCCGAAGTCAAAAGCCATTATTATTGCTAGACGAAGAAATCATGTATGGTTTGATGATGACTTAAAAGCATTTAGTGATCTAATTAAGAATGATGTACTACCAGATATAGATACAGATACATTAAAAGACATATTACCAGATACACCAGATGAGATAGATAACTTAGTTAACTTTGGTAATTTTGATTGGGAAGAACCTACTCAAAAAGAAGCTAAAGAATCTGATGGTACTAAGACATTAACTATAAAAATTGACGAACAAGTATATCAAATGTGGCTAGATTGGGTCAAGTGGTGTGCTGAACAAACTGATTATAAGAATGATAGTGAAGCATTTGAGTATTTAATTGTAGAGGCTAAAAATGGACAAAAGTAACAGTAAAGAACTAATAACTATTGGAAGACCTAAAAAAGAAGTAGATGTAAAAATACTAGGAAACTTAGCATCTATTGGTTGTACTATAGAAGAATGTGCTTCAGTTATGGGTGTATCAGCTAGAACATTAAGACGTAATTATGCCGAAATTATTGACCAAAATAGAGAAAAAGGTAAGGCATCACTTAGGAAGAAAATGTTTGATAAGGCTATTAAGAAAGACAACACACCAATGCAAATATGGTTAAGTAAAAATTACTTAGGAATGAAAGATAGAACTGTTAATGAAAACATAAATGAACCATTACCATTAATTATTGAAGCACAAGTAGAAGATGTCAAAGAAGAAAGGTAACATTTTTGGAGCAGTTATTGAATATACTAAGACTGAGAAAGGTACCTCTATCGGTAGGAAACCTATTACATCTACTATGAACAAAAGCACAAGAAGATTAAAAGGAAAAAGTAAATATCGTGGACAAGGAAAATAAACAATTAGAACAAATAAAATCTGAACTAAAGTTAGTTAAAGATCAAAGAGACAATCTTCTAAAACTATTCTCAAAGATTAAAAAACTATTAGAAATGTATGGTCTAGTATGATATTTAGTCTTATATGGCTAAATACAAAGGACGTACAGTTAGGTTAAATAAACCATTCAGAACACCAGGCAAATCAAAAAAGTTTGGTGTGTATGTTAAGAACAAGAGTTCAGGTAGAGTTCAAGTTGTAAGATTTGGCGACCCGTCAATGAAGATTAAAAAGAACATACCAGCAAGACGTAAATCATTTTTAGCTAGACATGGTGCAACTCTTAAAAAAGTAAGAGGTCAAAAGACGTTAGCTCCTGTGTATTGGGCTATAAGGAGTTGGAGATGATTGATAAATATATAATTAAATTTTTATCAGCTATTGATAGATTTTGTGAGGGTCTTGCAAATACATTAACTAAAAAGAAGAAAAAATGAGAGATACTAAAGTTTTAGAATCTTTTAAAAAACAAACAGAAAAAAAATTAAAAGAGATGAATGTATTTAAGCATATGAAAAAAGAAGTAGAACATGGTGCTAATGGAACACAGCAATATGTAATAAAAAAAGGAATTAACAAAGGCAAGATAGCAAAATGAGGATTAATATGAATTATTATTTTACTGGTGGTATCATTGTAGCATTTGTTTTATTAACATTTTTAGTAGCACCATTATGAAAATATCTGACAATACATCTGTTGCAATGCCTATTAAAAATATGGTTGGAATTGTTATTGCAGTTGCAATGGGTGTGTTTGCATATACAGAAGTTACAGCTAGACTTACAAGTTTAGAAACATCAAGAGAATTATTCCAAGCTGATCTACTTAAAAAATCAGAACAAAAGCCTACCGATCAAGAACAGTTTATGTTA
>Ga0181388_1000697_pt1 | contig 10896 bp, 19 predicted proteins | sample 11SPOviralmetaG_FD_130120 | JGI IMG/M metagenome (GOLD analysis project Ga0181388, IMG submission 130120) | Marine viral communities from the oligotrophic San Pedro Time Series (SPOT) site, San Pedro Channel, CA, USA - 11 SPOT_SRF_2010-05-17 | ecosystem: Environmental > Aquatic > Marine > Strait...
AAGCGGGTATTGTTAAAGAACATTCAATTGGCTTCCAGGTTATGAAATCAGAGAAAGGAAGTGAGCCAAACACAAGTTTGTTGACTGAATTAAAGTTGTATGAAGGTTCTAATGTAACGCTAGGTGCTAATAATAACACCCCTTTTACAGGGTTTAAATCACTTACAATAAAAGAAGTAAACGATCATTACAAGTTAATCTTAAAAGCGTTTAGAAGCGGAACTTTTACAGATGAAACTTTTGGTTTGTTAGAGATAGCATTGAAACAATTACAAGTTCAAAGCTACGAATTAGGAAAAAAATCACTTGAAACTAAATCTGCCGATCTAATCACAGACTTAATAGTTGCCGAGCCGATAATAGTAGATAATAGTAAAGAAGTATTTAACGAATTTTTAAAATCCTTATAAATGGAATTAAAAGAACAATTAGAGGCATTAACCTTAAAATTAGAAGGTAAGTCTCAAACCGAAGTAAAGAGTGCTATAGAAGCATTTGAATTAAAGAACAAAGAGGTTATTGATAACCAAATTAAAGAAGTGAAAGATGCTTTTGAAGTACAACTAAAAGAATTGCAAGACCACGCAGACAAATTAGATGTAAAACTTCAAGCAAAAGCAGTAACTGATAAAGGTGCTAAGTCATTAGTTGAAGAGATTAAAGAAAAGAAATCACAAATAAAAGAAGTTGCTTTTAAGCAAGCGTCTGGAGATGTAGAGATTAAAGCATTAACAAGTACAGCTTCTGTATCTAACAACGCACAAGGGTTTTTTATCCCTGAAATTACGCAGTTAGGACACAAAGAAAGAAGTTTGTACAATGTATTACCAAAAGTATCTGTATCAGACTCTAACACAGGTAGTGTTGTGAGGTACAGAGATTGGGACGAGGCTACAACTGTAAGAGCTGCTGCAATGGTTGCAGAAGGTGCTGCTTTTCCAGAATCAACTGCTAAATTTGCTTGGTACTCTAAGCCTTTAAGAAAAGTTGGTGATACTTTACCCGTAACAGAAGAGTTTTTTGAAGATGAAGCACAAGCCGCTGGTGAATTACAAATATTTTTAGATGTTAACGTTAACTTGAAGATTGACGATCAACTAGTAAATGGAGATAATACAGGACAAAATTTAGCTGGTATTTTTAACTCTTCTCCTGCATATACTGCGGTTGCTAGTGGTATTTCTGCACCAAACTTGAAGGATTTAACTATCAAAGTTAGAAACGACATTACTAGGTCTAGAGGTTCTAAATATAGCCCAGATATCGTATTAGTTAACTCTTTAACTATGGAAGGTTTGGTTTTAGCAAAAGACGGTAACAACAACTATATTTTTGACGAAAACATCGGAACTTTAGCTGGTTTATTTGTTGTAGTTGATGAAAATGTAGCGGATAATGCTATGCTAATAGGAGACAGACGTTATGCAAGAATATATGAAAAAACTGGTTTAGTTATTTCAAGAGGTACACCAAACGCACAGTTTTTAGAGGATGAAGAAACTATTAAAGCAAGAAAAAGAATGTTATTGCTAATTAAAGAAGGCGATAAAACAGGATTTAGAAAAGTAACTGATGTTGCTGCTGCTTTGGTAACATTAGCTTCATAGTATGAAAGAAGTTGTATTTATAAAGAGTTTTGCAGACAAAAAGAAAGCCGATAAAGGCATATATGACGGAATCTTATGCAATACCTTAGTTAATACTTTGAAAGTGGCTAAGTACCATAAGAGTAAAGAAGTTAAGTAATTAACTCTAAAACATTAAAAACCCTGCCATTAACTTGCGCAGGGTTTTTTTATTTTGTATTTTTGTTGAAAATATAAAATAAATAAATTATGGAGATCAGTGAATATTTAAATTACGTTTGTGGCGTAGCGGAAACAATTGTTGAAAACAACTCAAAAAACAACATTCAAATTATTGATGGAATAGGAGAGTTGCAGATTAATGGAGTGGTTTATCAGGCACAAATATTGTTAGAGTCAAATGAAAATAAATGGGTTAAAGAAGACCGACCTACAATTAGATCGGTAGAGGATTAACAACTAAACAACTATCCAATAAAAACAAAAAACCCTACTATTAATTTAGTGGGGTTTTTTTTGTATATTTGAAAAAAATGTAGTACACGATGAGTAAAAAAAAAATAAAAAGTATAATTAGTAAGTACGCTGAACCATTAAATGATAATCATGGAGGATTTACTTTGGTTGTAAAGAGTAAAAACTTTAAAGAAATGATTAAAGATTTAACTGAAATTAATAACACGTTTTGTTTTAGTATTTCAGGCGCAAAATTAGAGTCTGTTTTAAGAAATACAAATAATAGAAATAGGGGTTTAAGTAGTTATTTATAAAAAAATAAAATGTAGTACACGATGATAAAATTAATAAAAAGTGTTTATAAAACTTACTGAAAAAAAAACATATAATATAGTTGAAGAAGTAGACTTTGGCAAAGAGACTAATCAAAATCTTTTAGACAAAGGCTATGCAGAAGAGATTAAGAAAGTAACAAAAGAGCGTAAAATAACGATTAAGAAAAAGTAATTATGACAGAGGTAACAATACAGGTAGAAACATTATTACCATTAAGACAAACAATTGATTTTGTGACTGAAACAATTAAAGAAACTAGAGATGGTAAAACAGATAAAGAAATTAAGAAACTAATAAAAAATTTTATTCGATGTAATTTAATTACCAATATACAGGAGTAATGGCATATACAGATATTATAACATTAGCCGATGCGAAAACATACCTTAGAATAGATGACACATTGTCTGATGATGATGCGCAAATAACTAGGATGATTAAAGCATCTTTGTCTCAAATAGAGCGTGCAACAAATTATGTGTTTTTCCCAAGAGAAAAGAGTTATATTGTTGAAAATTGTTCTGTAAATGTATATGATTTTCCTATTAATAGTTTAACATCTCCAACTACCGCTACAAGCGTTGAGAAGTCTGTTTATACAACTTACACAACAAATGTAGCAACTGACTTAAAAGTTACTTTAAATGTTGGATATACAACACCTTCTGATGTGCCTAGTGATTTGGTTGAGGTGGCTTATGAAATGATTGACTTAATGTATTATTCACCTGAAACGGGTAAAAGTATTAAGTCTGATTTATCTAAATTGTCTAAAATGGTTTTAAGTGATTATAAAAGATTTTTTATATAATGAGGTGTAGAAAGTTAACCAAGCGTGTAGAAATATGGCAAACATCAAATGTTCCTAATGGCTTTGGTGGTAATTCTGTTGCTGAAACTTTAATCACTTCGTCTTGGGCGGAGGTTATTACGCTAAATAATACAAATAGGAGTACTGATATTGGTATTACAAGTGCAACAAATACAATTAAAATAAGATTGCGTAAAAGAAACGATATTACATATAATGGTATAAACCAATTTATAAAATACAGAGGTTATAAGTACATTATACAGAACCAGCCTTTTAATGTTGGTTTTAGAGATGAAGTAATAGAGATAATTGCGGTTAAGGAGGGTATTAGAATGGTAGATGAAATATCACCTATAGGATAATGACTGACAAAACTATTAAAGGCTTAACAAAAGTATTAAAAGACCTAGAGAAGTTTGGTGATGATGCTAAAAAAGAAGTTGATACTATTACTAAGATAACATCAATGGATATTGTAGCAGATGCTAAAGGGTTTGCTCCAAAGAATAACGGTAAGTTAGCGCAAAGTATTGTATTTACAAAGGTAGGTGAAGCAGACTATAAAGTGGTTGTAAACTCTCCTTACGGTGCTTATGTAGAGTTTGGAACAGGCGCAAAGGTAAAAGTACCTATAGAATTGCAAGGAATTGCTTCGCAGTTTAAAGGTAAAAAAGCTGGATCGTTTGAGCAAGGTTTACAAGCTATTAAAGATTGGTGTAAAAGTAAAGGAATACCAGAGAATGCTGCATATCCTATTTTTATGAGTATATTAAGAAAGGGGCAAGAGCCACAACCTTATTTATACCCAGCGTTTGTAAAAGGAAGAAAACAATACTTAAAAGATTTAAAGAAATTATTAAAAGATTTAACTAAGAAATATGATTAAGCCATTACCAGATAAATACGTGAGAAAAGCTGTATATGATGCGGTAAATAATATTGTAGTTGATACTTTAACTATTCCCGCTTATGATAGTAGGGTTTCAGGTAATGTAATACCACAACACTTTATACTACTAACTACACAAACAAGCCAAGTTAATCAAATGACTAAATGCGGTGATGTTTGGGAGTCTTCTATATTAGTAGATATTGTAACTACTTACGATAGAACTGGAAACCCTGCAGATAGGTTGTTATCTGAAAACATTTTAGATGCGGTAAGAAACGCAACTAATAACCTAGTGCTAGACGTTGCGAGTGGTTTGGTAGTGCAAAAACAAATACAAGACTTCCCTAATGACATTGTTACTACTACAGATAATAAAAATATCTTTAGAAAGTTAATGCGTTTGGAGTTAACTATAAATTAATCCCCACATTAAAACGTGGGGCAACAGTCGATAAATTGCATTAAAACGCATTTTATCTTAGTGTTGTACACAATATTGCTAAGTCTGTGCATTAATTAAAGGTTCGTGCATATCAACCGTAATAATATTTTTTTCTTCCCTTCTTTTTTTAGCAAGTTTGTAAATATCTAAATCGTTTTCAATACTTATACTATTTCTACCAAGTTCAAAACTTGCAATCCCTGTTGTATCGCTTCCACAAGTGTTATCTAAAACAATATCTGCTTTGTCAGTAAAAGAGTTTATAATCCATTTTATTAATTCAATAGGTTTTTGTGTAGGGTGCAGTTGGTCTTGTCTTCGCCATTTTTGAGCAAAGTCTAAAATAGTTGTAGGGTGTCTTGTTCCTTTATTATCAGTCTGAACACCTTTAATACCATATTTCATATTGTTTTTTTTATTTGGTGTCCATTTTCTTTTATACGGTTTCCCTTCAACCATTTGCGGATTATATTTACTTGCAGGTTTACCAAAAACAAGTATCATTTCGTGTTTTTTTAAAGGCATATATTTAGCAGTAAAAGGACTACCACATTTGCTTTTTTTCCAAATCATATCATATCTAAATAACTTCTCATTACTTAAAGCAAGTTTAAAAGCAAATAATCCTACGCCAAACAAAACTATATTACCTTTGTCTTTTATAATTCTTTCATAATGTAACCAAAGTTCATCAAAAGGTATTACAGAATCCCATTTATTAGCAGTAGTACCATAAGGTAAATCACAACAAATAAGGTCAATGCTTTTATTTGGTATTCGTTTCATTTCTTCTAAGCAGTTGCCAAACCACAATAGGTTATTTGTCTTCCTATCGTCAGCCATTTTGCCATCGCTCAAAAAAATATTATTACTAATTTCGTTCATAATTCAAAGTTTGTTTTTATTAAATCGCAATACAGTGTACAACACCGTATATATTGCATTTTCGTACCTCAAACGCACCATATACAAGTACGTTATAAACAATTAAAAGTTTAGGCAATATTCTGTATATGCTATTTGTAAGTCATTTGCATTAATTTCATAGTCTTTTAATACTTTACTAACATAGTATTCTTCTGGTGTTTTGGTGTAAAATTTATTAACGTACTCATCAAAAGTTAGTGCTTTTCTATCTTTTAACTGTTCAGAACAACGTGTAACCGTAATTGCTTCTAAGTACTCGTTTGCAAAGTCTAGTAATTCTTTTTTAGTAAATAAAGTTGGATTGCTACCAAAGTCTATTTTACTATATTCACTTTTGTTATAAAATTCTTCTACGTTCATTTTGTTTATATTTATTAAGTTATTTTTTAATTTTACGCAACTACGGTTACACAATTCCGTTAGATGTCATTTAAAAAAGCACCTGCTAATAATCCCATCATTCCAGCATTTAAAACATCTTTAGAATATCTATTGCTTTTTTTGGTACTGTTTTTTCTTTGCTTTAACTTTTGTTTGTGTTTTTTACGGTGTTTAGATTTTGGCATAATTTAATTTTTTGAACATCACCTAACAATGTGTATAAAAAATAGCTGTTAAGTGCTTTGGTTGATGTTATTTAATATTTATTTACTATTTTACTTATTCAATTTTTGAGTGCGTTAAAACGCTAAATTTCATACACAATTCAGTTACCAACAATAATTTCTAAAAACCGCCACTCACTCTTGCGTGTCCAATCTGTACGGCTTTTTCTGAAATATCGCATCCTATAAAATTACGATTAAGGTCTTTGCACACTTCAGCAGTTGTAAAACTTCCTGCGTAAAAGTCTGCAACTAAATCACCCTCATTACTACTTGCTTTTATTATTCTCTCAATTAATGCTTTTGGTTTTTTAGTATTATAATTCCTTTCTTTACTTGCTGGGTTTATAGGGTAAATATCAACCCACCAATCTTCTAAAGCCTTACCTTTTCTTTCTTTTTCAGCTTTAATTTCAGGTGTTACTGGTGTACTATATTTAAAATTATTACAATTATGGTGTAGTCCGCTTTTGTATGGTATTCTTTGAATATTAAAAATGTTTGATTTTTTTTTATAAAACAAAATAACATCATGTTGCTTTTTAAAACTATATTTTTGTGCGTTTGGCATAGTATAACACCAGCTAATTTCATTTAAAAAATTATCATATCCAAAAAAATCATCCATTATACATCTAACCCAATGATTTATTCTAGTGTCCATTTGCAGATAAATACTCCCTGTATCTTTTAAAATACGGTGCATTTCTTTTATTCTTGGTACGTAATGTTCTTCTATTACTTCACGTTTAGGTTTTAAATCTTGGTAATCTTTAAACTTTCTACCTGTTCCATACAATATATCACAGTAAATTAAATCTACTGTATTGTCTTGCATTTCTGCCATTAACTCTAAATTATCACTTAATCTTATATCTATCATTTGTTTCGTGTTATTTGCCTTCCTATCGTCACGCAGGCGGTTTTTAAAAATTACAGTAGGTAACAATGTATATAAGCCATACAAGTACAGGCTCATATACTAACTCGTTGTAAACAATTAAAAGTTTCTTATTTCTTCTCGCACATCCATATAGTAAATTCTTTTTCTAACTTGGGCTGGTGTATTATTTATATAAGGTACTGTGTCTAATAGCTCATTTACACAAAGCAAAGCACAGTTTTTAGCGTTTTGCAACATAGTTTCATTTCCGCCAACAAAGTAAATATCTGCAAACTTAAATGTGTCTATAAGTTGCTTTGCTTTTTCTTTTGGCTCTAATTCAATAGTTTCTGTTATCATAATATTTAAAAGTTTACAACACCGTATAAAAACAAAAGCGGTTTATTGCTTTATCGGTGTTTAGTTATTATTTGCAGTAGTTCGGTTTTTCCGAATAACTTGTTTTATTTATTCGCTTCAATTTTTATACAATTCCGTTAAGCAAATCTACAACCAATAATTAGATTGCACAAGTAATATAAATTAATTCTATTAAAAACAAAGTTTAAATAAATAATATTTATATTTGTACATATTAATATAAATATATAAAAATGAGTACTTTTATAAAAGGTGATGCAGTTATACTTTCTATTTGGAACGCAACAGCAACGGCATACGAGCCAATCGGTTGTTTAACATCCAACTCTTTGTCTGTTACAAGAAACGTAATAGAAACACAAACAAAATGTGATCCAGGACAAGTTATTCGTGCTGCGGGGACTACAAGTTCTGAAATCTCTTTTGAAGCTACATACATTAAGACAGATGCTGGTAAAACTGATTTTAACGCTTTATTAGCTTTTATCAACACTGCGTCTGGAACTACGCAAGACTGGAAAATGTCAACTGACCAAATTACTCCAGTTGCTTACTATGGTACTGCAATTCTTGCTGATTTAGAAATTTCTGCTGCTGCTGGTGATGAATTTGCTACTTATAGCGGAACTTTACAAAACAGTGGTTTAATAACCGAAGTAGATCCAAACGCATAACATGACAAGTAAAATAAAACTAAACTTTAACGGTAAAGAATTGGATTTCTTTTTTGGACTATCTTTTTTAGGTGAGTTTTTAAAAGAAGAAAAAACAGATTTACAAGGTATTTTTAACTCTGTTAAATCAGAACCTTATACTTTTATTCCTCATTTGATGTATAAGAGTTACTTACACAACTGTAAAAGACAAGGTAAGAGCGCAGATTTAAAACCCTTTGAAATGTCTGATTTAATAGAAGAGACAGGACACTTTAAAGATGGCTCAGAGAGTGCTAAATTTGTAGAACCATTTTTACAATCTCTTATTGACAGTTTACCAAAAGTAGAGGGTGAGAATGAAGATGATGTAAAAAAAAAATAAATTGGGATGCTGACGTTGTTTCTGTTTGTTTAGGTGAATTTAATTGCTCTTATGAAGAGTATTGCAATATGACATGGGCGGAGTTTCAACTTCGCCTTTTTGCGTATAATAGAATGCAAAAGAATGATTGGTTAAAGATAGCAGAACTATCTACAAATGTTTTAATAGCTGGGTTTATTGATGGAAAAGATAAAAAGAAAAGAATAAACGAAATAAGAAAAAACTATTTAGGAGAAATAAAACCAAAAGGTTTAAGTGATTCGCAAAAAGATGCTATTTTAAAAGCGCAACAACAATATAACGATAAAAAGTAATGGCTGAGTTAAGTGTAGAAATATCCGCAAAAATTGACAAACTAGAAAAGGAATTAGCTAAAGCAAAAGGAGAGTTTAAGTCATTAGAAAACTCTGCTGCTAAAACTAGCAACAAACTAGGTAAAAGCTCTGCATCTGCTTCTAAAGGTATTAATAAACTTGGTAAAAGTGCTATTAGTGGTGGTTCTGCAATGACTGCCTTTAGTAGAACCGTACAAGATGCACCTTTTGGTTTAATGGGGGTTTCCAACAACATTACAAACTTAACAGAACAATTTGGATACTTAAAAAACAAAACAGGTTCGGCTGGTGGAGCGTTAAAAGCCATGCTAAGGGACTTAAAAGGTTTTGGCGGTGTTACACTAGCAATATCTCTTGTAACGTCTGCATTATTAATGTTTGGAGACAAGATATTCCAAACTAAAGACAAGGCTAAAGAATTAAGAGACGAGCAAGAAAAGTTAACTAAATCATTAGAAGATTATGTTAATGGGTTAGAATCTGTTGCTAGATCCAGTTTAAAAGGAGAAAGAAGCGCACAAAAAGAGTTAGTTACTTTAGGCTTGTTAAAATCTCAAATAGAAAATACAACTCTATCAACTAATGAGCGTAAAAACGCAATTGATGAATTAAGAAAGAAGTACCCAGACTATTTGAAAAATATGTCTGATGAAAATATATTAAATGGCGGTTTAGCATCTACATACGATACATTAACTAAATCTATATTAAAACGTGCAAAGGCTACTGCTGCTACAAACATGATTATTAAGAATAGTGAGAAATTACTTACTATAGAGAGTCAAATGGCTGCTGCAATAATTAACTCATCTGAATTAAATAAAAAAGCCTCTAAATTAGAAATAGATGCACAACAAGCAATATCTAAGAATTTAAAAGGAATAGAGACACTTCTTAGAAAAGCCAAAACAGCTAGAGATAATTACAATGATTCTATAGCCGAAACAAAAAAACTTGAAGCAGAAAAGCAAACTCTTGAATTAACAAATATAGATTTAGAAGGTAATATAGACACAACTGATTTATTCAAAGGAGTAGGTGTAGGAGGTGGTGTAAAAGAAATATTTGTAGATTTTAAAGAAGTTTATGAAAAGGAAAAGGAAGATTTTCAAGAGTTAATAGAAACAGATCCTATAATTTTAGCGGACATAGCAGAGGGTAAATCTGTAGACTGGGAAGCGTACTTTAATCAAAAACAGTTTGAAGAGAATGCTCTTTTAATGAAAGAAAGGTTAGCTAAGTTTAGTGAGGACTTAAATAACATGATGGACATGAGTAAATTAAGCTCTTTAAGTAATTTTGGGAGCGCAATAGGTAATGCAATTGGAACAGGTCAAAACGTTATACAAGCTGCTGGCGCTTCTTTGCTAGGTAGTTTGGGTGATATAATGGTTAAATACGGAAAGCTAATACTAGCCTTTGGTATAGCTAGTGAAGCGTTAAAGAAAGCAATGGAAAATCCTTTTGGTGGTGGTATTGCGGCAGTAGTAGCAGGGGTTGCATTAATTGCTATTGGTTCAGCTATTAAAGGCGCAGCAAGTAGCGCGTCTAGAGGTGGCGGTGGCGGTGGAGGTAATAGAAATGCTTCAAGTAACACAAGTACATTTAGTCCAAGCGGAGGAGGTTCTTTTAGCGGTTCTGGAGGTGGCGGAATGAAAAACGTAGTATTTGAAATACAAGGTACAAAGCTAGTAGGTGTTTTAAGTAACACACTAGCAAGAAATAGAAATTTAGGTGGTTCTTTATCATTAACATAAAATTATGGCATTAAAATACTGGTTTGAGTTTACAGACGTAAAAGCAATAGTACATAAAGTAGAAATATATAATGATGATTTTGTTGGTGATTCTACACAAATTTACGGAAGTTGTGCATTAACAAAAGCTAGCACAAAAGACAACTTAGAGTCTATTAGAGGTGGCGGTTTACAAATAGACCTAGAAGCAACAACATTACTTTCTTTTAATGATTTGTACTCTGAAAATGAAAGAGAATACTCTGTTAAATATACAAGAAACGGAACGGATTTATTGTTTTATGGTTGGGTTTCACCAGAAGGATTAACTGAAAGTTTTGTAAATGATACATGGATAATATCTCTTGATTGTACTGATGGATTAGGCTTTTTAACTAACTTGTCTTATGTAGAAAACGCAACTGGATTGCAATTTGTAGGTAAACAATCTGGACTAGAAATAAT
>Ga0181388_1000698_pt1 | contig 10891 bp, 9 predicted proteins | sample 11SPOviralmetaG_FD_130120 | JGI IMG/M metagenome (GOLD analysis project Ga0181388, IMG submission 130120) | Marine viral communities from the oligotrophic San Pedro Time Series (SPOT) site, San Pedro Channel, CA, USA - 11 SPOT_SRF_2010-05-17 | ecosystem: Environmental > Aquatic > Marine > Strait...
CACTTGTATATTTACACGGTGGTTGGCACGTTGCTACCGCCGTAATGCATTATTATATAGTGAAAGGTTCGCTCACATACTAAACAAGTAATGAAAATTTAATAAGACACTATTTTATCTTTGTAAATATTACCTCTATAAAATTGATTTAAAATTTAGAGTTTATATATATAAATAAATAACAATGACCGACTACACCGAAAAATCAAAGCTGTTAACGAAACAAATAAATAAAGATGTGAAGAATAAGAATGGAATATATTTTACACCGCCAAGTATTATAGAAAAACACGCCCAGATTCTAAAAAAGCACTTGAAGGGTGTAAAAAAGGTGCTCGAACCTTCTTGTGGTTCTTGTGAGTATATAAAGGTGTTCCAGAGTGAAAAATACGATATTACGGGAATTGAATACGACAACACGATTTATGATTCTATAAAAGACGATACATATACGAATACAACTCTAATACACGCAGATTATTTGAAATGGGAAACAACCGATAAATACGATTTAATTATTGGAAACCCACCTTATTACGTTATAAGTAAAAATGATATGCCCGATGAATACAAAGGGTATTATGATGGTCGTCCTAATATATTTATTATATTTATTTTGAAATCGTTGGAGTTATTGAACGACAACGGCATTCTCGGGTTTGTGTTACCCGCAAATTTCTTGAATTGCTTGTATTATGATAAGACGCGAAAACACATTAATGATAATTATAAGATTCTGGATATTACAGAGTGTGTTAATGATAAATATCTGGATACAAAACAAGAAACCGTATTAATTACTATTAAAAAACAGAAGAGGTTCTCTAATAATGACTATGTAACAAAGCATTTAGATTATACTATATTTAATACCAAGGAGAAAACGAAAGAATTAACTACTCTTCGCAAGAACAGCACTACATTGAGCGCTATGGGTATGAACGTGAATGTTGGTAATGTTGTCTGGAACCAAAAGAAGGGCGAGCTAACAAACGATAGCACGAATACGCGTCTAATTTATAGCAGCGACATTAAAGATAATAATTTGGTATTGACGAAATATAAGAATGAAGACAAGAAAAATTATATTAGGCAGGACGGAAACAAAGATATGATACTCGTTATCAATCGTGGTTATGGTGTAGGAAAATATAACTTTGGATACTGTTTAATTGATGTAGATTATGATTATTTAATAGAAAATCACCTCATCTGTATTCGTTCAACGGGAGATAAGAGTCGCGACGAATTAAAAACCTTGTATGAGAAGATAATCAAGTCATTTGATGATGATAAAACGCAAAAATTTATTGAATTATACTTTGGTAATAGTGCTATAAACACTACAGAAATGAAGTATATACTACCGATTTATTAGTGGATATTCAGATAGACTTAACCATATATGTGCCCTCGCGGAAATAACCACATTTATTCTTATAATATTCGCGAGAACCGATGCCGGAAATGACGGCAGACTTGGATAGTCCATTTTTTCTAATAATATTCTCCGCGGTTTTTACCAGTAGACGACCGTAACCACGATGTTGACTGGAAATAGTGGTTGAATCGCCAACGCCGATTGCTTCTCCATAGACATGAACCTCGCGAATAAGACCGGCACCCTCAAGTTCGGGCACAAATCCTCCCCCTGGATTCGGGTCAATACGCAGTCGTAAAAACCCAATACAACCAATATAGTTATCGTTATCGCCCCCATACCACATTTTTGTTCCGAATATATGTAAGGCAATATAGGAATACACAAGAAACCAAATATAAGCAAGGTTCCAATAGTTAGCAACGGCTTCAACGGTAATATGATATTCCATACCCTTAGATGCCTCATATGGACGCACGACAAGATGTATATTGTCATTGAGTTCAGTGCGTTCCTTAACTTCCATACACCGAATACATAAGCATCGCGTGCCTTCTTTCTTCATCTGGTCTTGAATTACTTGACGAAGATTTGTAACTTTATTATACCCAGCTTCAATCGCAGTGGACGGTAGGTCTCTTACAAGACGTTGAATACGAACGTGGGGTTTAACGCGTGTTTTATAATACTTACAAACGCGAATGAGTTCATCGATGTTTCTCTCTGAATACGGTTTATATGTGCCTGCAGCATACCATTCGGCGATGGTGCTTTTCACAATACGGTCGGGACGACTTGCCTTAACAACTGCACACGGGTAAATTTTAAGGTCATCAAATTGAATGTCGGGGTCGGTCAAAGCACAGTCAAACATTTCAATATCCTTTTCGGGTGTGCTATATGGGAGGTCAGGCATTAAATGAACTACAACCTTTAAACCAACTGATTTCAGAAGAGCAATTGCTTTAATGGTATGATGCTTATAACAACCACGGTCCAGTTTACCGAGAATATGGTCGTCATAGTGCTGAACTCCAATTTGGACACGCGTAATACCCCACTTGAGATAGTTTTTAATAGCAGTTTTATTGATATAATCCGGTCGCGTTTCAATAGTAAGACCGATAACTGCATATTGTGATGTCTCATTGATTGCGATTTCCTCGTCAACCGGAAGCATATCGCGAGGATTTTCTTGTCCGAACGTATTAAACGCCCAGTAGAGTTCGTTTATGGTTTCCTCGCGATATTGATACGGTAGAACATCCCAAGTCCCACCAGATACAATGACCTCAATCTTTTCCTTGTTTGATGATTTCATTATATTACCAGTGCGAAAATAAGAGCGTAGTCTGTCCCACGTTTGGCCACGTATAAGATGCTTCTCACCCGACAATTTAATACGTTCAGCTCGGTCCATAAGAGGTTCGCCACTAACATAAGATTTGGAATGCGTTGGATTGCCTTCCAGGTCCGTTTCGGTCGGACAGTAACTGCACTTTTCTGGGCACGAAAACGTCAAACTATTACCTGCAGTAGTTAAGATAGATACGACCTTTACACCGGAGTGTTTTCTCATTCCACGCTTTACCATCCAATTAGATAGCGATTGTTTAATAGGAATATGTTTAAAATTTGTATTATATGCTTCACGTATTTCCTGTTTACTTGGACTAATGCGAAATAATTTCCGCGCGTCTCTATGAATAGCATCAATCATTTGGATATTATTTTTTGGATTGGTATTGGTAATATTATTAACATTATCAATGAAGTATTTTGTGAAATCACTTACAGTTTCATCAATCGCAATAGGAATTTTTGTTTTTGTTAGCTCTTCAATATCAAGAAGTGTCATAGTTTTAATGGTTAAATGAAAAATATGTTATAATTCAATTTTATTTATCATTCATTTTTTCATAGTATTCTTTAGATATTTCACAACCTTTAAATGCCCGTTTTGTATTTTTTGCAGCAATTGCTGTAGTACCACTACCTAGGAAAGTATCCATAACTACATCACCTTCATTTGAGTGTTTTTTTATCAATTCTTCAAATAGCAGAAGACTTTTTTGCGTAGGATGAAACCGACTTTTACCCCCTTGTAGTGGAAAGTTATATATAGCATTATCGTATTTACTGTTGAACGTAGGTTTACCACCCTTCACGCCGAGTAATGCGATTTCACGACAATTCGTTAGGTAATTTGTTTGTGAATTGAGGGGTTGTGGGTTTGTTTTAACCCATTCAATAAAACGAATTTGCTTGAACTTATGCTTTTCCATTATATCTTTGAGAGGAGTAATCTTCCATATATCAAAGAACACAATCATAGTCCCTCCTTTTTTGAGTTTTTTATAATATTCACCAATAAACTCGTCTAGTTTATCCATAGTAAATGATGTATCCCATTCACCATATTCGGTTTGAACACTATATTTCGAACCGTAGATTGACCCATACTTCAAATAATTCGTCTTCATTGCATCTTCGGTCATATCTTTCTTTTTACCAACATATTTATCTTTTACTTTGTTCCAATCATCTTCTGTCTTTACGAATTCTACACCTTTCGCTTGATTATCTTTTATCTGTTTATGAAGATTACCCATACCTGTTTCGGAAGATGTAATATAGGGAGGGTCTGTTAATACAAGGTCAATAGAATTGTCTTCTATGCTCTTTAAATATTCAATACCGTCTGCATTAACGATGTCGATGGTTGGTTCGGTCATTTAATTTAAAATGTGTATTCATTTTTATATAATAATTTGTGAATTTCAATTTTTTAAATCTCAGAAAACCTCGATTTTGAAGAGATTTTTCGGTTAATTTGTGATTTTTTTAATGAGTATAAAAACGAAATTTTAATTGAGTATAAATTAGAATGCCTGACGATGTTATTGATTATTCAAATACTGTGTTTTATAAAATATACTGTAAAGACCAAGCAGTAAAAGACCTTTATGTCGGACATACTACCAACTTCGTGCAAAGAAAATACAATCATAAGAGAACATGTATTCAAGAAAATGATAGCAATAACAATTTAAAAGTATATAAATTTATTCGTGAGCACGGTGGGTGGGATAATTGGAAAATGGATATAATTGGATTTAAAGATTGCTGCGATCATTATGAAGCAAGAAAAGTAGAACAGAAATATTTTGAAACATTAAAAGCCACTTTAAATAGTATAGAACCGCTGCCTAAACCGAAACCCCGATCTACACAAATGCCAAAAGAAAAACGTGTTAGATATTACGATGTTTGCCGAACAATAAGTCAAACAGAAAATTCTTTATTTGTTCATGAAGAAACAAACAGCGAAACAACGACTACCATAAATACCCCCCAAAACTCAAGAATATTTCAGTGTGAAAAATGTAACTTTGAATGCTTTAAACAAAGCGATTATAATAGACATTTATTGACTGCTAAACACAAACGAATGACTACGAATGACGAAAAAATTCCTAAAAATGCTAAAAATAAAGATTATAATTGTGAATGTGGGAAAATATATAAGTATCGTCAAGGATTACATAAGCATAAAAAGGTTTGTGCTCTCATTAATAATTCTATAGTCGTTCAAGAGAACCAAGAAGAAAAACCTTCTATGATTGAAAAACCTTCTATGATTGAAATTATAACACAAAATAAAGAACTTATGAATTTACTAATTTCCAAAAACAACCAAACTGATGAATTGATTCAACAAAATAGAGAAATGCAAAAAACTATGTTAGAAATGGTTCCAAAGATAGATAATAATAATAATAATATAACAAAGAATTCCGGGATAATAGAATAATCTCAGAAAACCTCGATTTGGATTCTTCTATGATTTTTCGAAAAGTGGACAAAAATAATTGTCCAATTTTCATTTTTCTGAGAATACTTTCTCAGCAACTTTTCTGAAAAACGCGTTCTTACCATAATGCAGTAAAAAGTATTTTTTATGTTTTTTTATGTTAGCATAATATTTTTTTGGTTTTCATTCGTTTTATTTAGGCGTTTTATATCCTTTCCATTATTAGGAAGGATATGGAAAGTATTAAAACGCCAAAAAACGCCAAAAAATTTATTTGTGAAAAATGTAACTTTAAATGCTGTAAAAAAAGTGATTATAAAAGGCATTTAACAACAGCAAAACATAATATGGAAATGTTGGAAAGAAAAAAAACGCCAAAAAACGCCACAAAATATTCTTGCGAATGTGGTAAAATATATAAGGTTCATTCTGGGTTATGGAAACATAAAAAGGTTTGTGCTCTCATTAATAATTCTATAGTCGTTCAAGAGAACCAAGAAGAAAAACCTTCTATGATTGAAATTATAACACAAAATAAAGAACTTATGAATTTACTAATTGCCAAAAACAACCAAACTGATGAATTGATTCAACAAAATAGAGAAATGCAAAAAACTATGTTAGAAATGGTTCCAAAGATAGGTAATAATAATACAACAAACAACACAAACAACAATCAGTTCAACTTACAAGTATTTTTAAATGAGGACTGTAAAGACGCAATCAACTTTTCTGATTTCATAAAACAGATTCAAGTTTCTTTTGAAGATATAGAGAACCAATCAGAAAGTGGGTATGTTAAAGGGATTTCAAAGCTTTTTATTGAGAATTTAAAAGAATTGGGAACACATAAAAGACCGATTCATTGCACTGATAAAAAACGAAAGACACTCTATATCAAAGAAAATGATGAGTGGGATAAAGAAGGTTCTCAAGATACACTAAAAAAAGGAATACAAGAAGTAACAAGGAGCACCATGAGAACTCTAATAAAAGAAAAGGAGAATCAAGCAGAAGAATTTGCTGATATGGAATCTGAATTCTCTAAAAAATGTCTCGTTATCCAGCGTAATTTGATACCAACCGCTCCGCGTGAAACTGCATTTAGTAAGGTAATGGAAAATATAACAAAGAATTCCGGGATAATAGAATAATAGAAGACAATAAAAAACAATTTTGTGAAAAATCATAGAATTCTGTATCGGGTCTATACGGGCATGGGTAGGATAATGAGATACTGGGGGTGGAGTTAGCGAGACAATAGATTTGTATATTTTGTGACCGGATAGCAAAAGAAACACGTGGTTTCAAAAATTTATTTCATAATAGCATTAAATTCTTTAATGAGTTCTTGTTTTGATATAGATTTAGGTCCAACAGTATTATTTTTACAATCATATTGAATATTTTGAAGTTTATTATATAGCGTATTGGTAAATTTTTTATCAAATTGAATGAAGTAATGAGATTGAATAGATTTTGAATTAGTATCAGTATCAATATTACCAGCGTTAATGCCTACTCTGGTGAAAGAAATGTCGTGGTCGTCATCTTTTTTAACAAATCTAAAATTATTCGGTAAAAGTTTAACAGGAGCATCGCGTTCGGCATCTTTCTTGATCCATATTTGAAATACACAAGGAACATTATAAATAGTATTATTAACATTAAAAGCATTATCGTGCAAATCATATTCCAACGCCAAATGAAAAGATAGTGGGAAATGTTTTTTTAAACTATTCTTCTTGAAAGATTTTGGTAATATAAATGATATGCTATTGCAATACCGAGAGGATTGTTTAATAAATTTAATAGCAAGAGACGACTGTCGTCCAAATGGTGGATTACCGATAACATGAATTCTGTCGTAAGATTTTGAATTGGGTATATCATCGTATTCAAGTGAAATAAAGTCTTTTTGAACGATATTATCATTATCAGGTTCAATATCATAGAATAGATGATGTTTTGAAATTAGTTTTATATGTGGTATAAATGAACCGTTGCCCGCGCTGGGTTCGATAACCAAATCATCATCTTTATTAATATTCACATTATCCTTAATTAATTTCATACATATATCAACCGTATCCTTATTTGTATAGTATTTATCAATTGTGTCTCTTGAAAGACCGGTATTTTGTATCATTTTATTATATTATATATAATAAAATATTTATATTATTTTTTAAGCAGTTTATTCCGTTATATTGCGGCAATAGTGCTATAAATACAACCGAAATGAATACATCCTACCGATTACTTAGGTTCGCAATTTCCTGTATTGCGATTCCTTCTTGTCCCTTTTGGGCATCTGGTGGAAGTGGTTGTCCCCTTTGAACGTCTTGTGTAAGTAGAATTGGTTGTCTCATTTGAAAGTCTTATGGAAGTAGAATTGGTAGTTTGTTTAGAAACTGTGGTGTTTTTAACAGTTTTATTCTTAGACTTTTTAGCGTCAGTTTTAACATCAAATTGCCATGATGGATTACATAGACCAGATATATTTTGCCATCTAAGTCTTAATGAAATATTTTGGCCTGACATAGTTGGGAATAATAATCGTTCATTTTCAACGACAACTCCTGACGGTTCTTTGACAAGAACGAAATCACCGGGTGCGTATTGGTCGGTTTTCCAGTGTAGATCGCCGTCTGTATACTCGCACAATAGATACACTTTATCCTTTGGTACATTATTATGGTCCCTTGGTTTTTGTTTGATAAAAATAGATTCTTCTACTTGGTTAATCAAATCTAGTGTGATGCCGCCATTTTGTTCCATTTCTTTAAAATAATCTATAATGGTTTGTGTTACAACCTTTTGTTGTTTCTTATAGTTTTCGCCCTTCTCGTCGTAATTTTCTCTGATAATTCTAAGTTGTTCGTTTATTGGTGCACACGTAGAAAGTCCTTCTCTTCTCATTTTCTCCCAATCATTTTTTGACCAAACACTTTTCCCTATGATTTTGGCATAAATGTCTTTATCGCTTGATTCCAATTTGATGTCTACACCAATAACCTTATTCACTTTTGGTAGTCCATTTATGTAATAATAGTCATGATACGGAACATCAAAGAAGGGTTTTGATACATTTCCTACTTGATAAAACTGGGGTAGAACACCCAACGACGACTGATGTTTATATTCGAGTGGTATAAATGCGCGCTTTGTCTTATCGGCATTCGTTATGCGGACAGCAAAGTCATATGAATACTTACTCCCCCCTCTTTGGCGAATATGAAAAGTCCCATCATCGGTTTCACCCGTCTCCGTTTTATATATCGTCTGTAGCAGTTCCTTGATTTTGTTACACTCAGCAAACCAGTGTGACCATCTGGGGTGTTTTAAAAACTGATTATTGTCTTTCATTCTAAATATAAATTCGATTAACGCTTCGCGTTTGCTATTATTGATTTGATTATGTGCCTTACTAATATTAATTTGTTCGCTGGTTTCCTGTGCTGCATTAGTAGGCATCTCGGCGTGTAGGTCTAAATAATAAATATCATCTAGTGTGATGGGGTTTTTATCACGAAGTTTTATTTGTTTTGGGGGCGTATTGGATATACCAGCAAGCGAAATGCGTGACATTTCTATTATATATACTGTATATATTATATATAAAATATATGTTGATTACTATAAAAGAACTGCGTTAAATGCATATCCGGAAACGAAATAATTTATATATAAAGGAAAATGATGCTTGTGATAAAGAAGGTTCTCTAAAAGAGAAAAATATAGATAGAATAATAAAAACATTAAGATGGGTTCGATAGTTGGTAAATAAGAGATGGTCTTTTATAAATAAAAATCATAGAATTCTGTGTCGGGTCTATACAGGCATGGGTGGGTTAATGAGATGCCGGGAGTGGAGTTAGCGAGTTAATAGATGTGCATATTTTGCGACTGGATAGCAAAAGAATCGCGTGGTTTCAATAATATTTTTCAGAACAGAAAATATTATCGTGTATTTTTGAGGTATTTTTTAAAATAATACTCTAGGTTCTCCTCTTGTCTTCTGGAAAGTATAAATTAAATTAAGAAGTGTGTATAACGATTGAAGGTTTTTTATTTGCTGCCTCTACTTTCTTAGCGCACGACCGCTGATGTGCTGATAGACTCTGCTGATTGCGTCCGACAAAGTTATTACATATTTTACACTTATAAATATCAGTAGATGTATAAGCCATATCAACGCCGGCGTATTTTGTGGAAAGGTATTTATCTAGACTGGGAAGTTGCATTTGATTGAGACAAACCGTCATTTTTTTAGTAAAATCTTTCATATTCACAAGAATATTATCGCGTTGGCTAATGAATTTTTGATATTCGTCATTAATTTCATCAAGAATGGTCTTTGAAATCGTGTTCTCTAATTTGTTACCATCAATCTCACTTAACTTTACAGCAAAATTATCAATAATATCTACAGCGAGTTTGATTTTGTCTGGAGAATACTGGCAATGTTGAATATATACAAGGACGTTGCCCTTATGAATATCGATCTGGAAGTTATTTTTGAATGTAATGCCTGAATTCTGTGACATGAAAATACCGTGAGTATTTTGAACATCAATATCACGAATGAATTTTAAGACTTCATCCTTGGGAATATTATGGTCATACTCTTTGTTCTCAAAAAGAATTGTAGGTTTTTCAAGACGTTTCATTATAAAATCCCCTGCTGCCTTTGAACCACTGGTATTAATAATTTCAGCGTTGGAATATAGTGAATTTATAACACCATTTAATTGGTGTTCTCCAAATTTACCCTTGTTAGAAGAATTCTGGTATTTGTTAAGGAATAGTTCTAATCCATTAAATAGTTTTGATTGCACTCCATCAGACGAAGAAACATTCTCTTTTAAATGGTCGATATTTTTAGTGACCCTACCTTCAGATGCAGTAATATATGTGAATATAGGATTTTGTATAGATTGTGTGAGAGAACTGTATTTAGAGTCAATCATATTCAAGAATTCTTGGCGCGATTGTTCGTCACTAACTGAATCAACTAAATTACGAATATCGTTATTAATTGCTGTATGAAAACTATTAAGGTTCTCTTGAATTAGTTGATAAACCTTGTCTTGGTTTTTTGGTATGATATCTCCAAGTACCAAAGAAGTTTTATCAATAAGATTCGTTGTATTCTTATCTAATAAGGTGCTAATCTTTTCATTTGCGTGTAGAGTATTGTTAGCAAGGAGTTCTTTTACGTCACTAATATAATCGGTTTTTAGCGATGTGAGTTGTGTGTCCATATTTTTAAGAATATTTTCATTAACGTTAGAAATATTAGCATTTATAGTTTGAATACCTTGTGATAATTCACAGATTTGTGATTGGTTCTCTTTCATAAAGTTCAATAGTTGTGCATTAATATTTTCATTAAGGTTCTCCGTCATGTTATTGAAAATGGTCTCCATAAATCCAACGAGTAGAAGATTTGCTGTTTCAAAAGATACATTTGGGTTCTTTTTATAAAATTCAAATACTTTCTTGTTATTCAAAGCAAGTGTGCAGTCATTTGTATCCATTTAAATATATTATAATAAATATAATACTTTGTCTTTATACTCATTTTTGTCCAATTTAAGTTTGTTTAAGTTTTAAACAAACCTAAAGTAAGTTTTTAGAAATCTTGGTAAGTTTTACTTCAAAAATCACTGAAAAAACATTATCTTTAGGAA
>Ga0181388_1000703_pt1 | contig 10863 bp, 10 predicted proteins | sample 11SPOviralmetaG_FD_130120 | JGI IMG/M metagenome (GOLD analysis project Ga0181388, IMG submission 130120) | Marine viral communities from the oligotrophic San Pedro Time Series (SPOT) site, San Pedro Channel, CA, USA - 11 SPOT_SRF_2010-05-17 | ecosystem: Environmental > Aquatic > Marine > Strait...
ATCTGTAGCATAGTTATTAGAAGAACTAACTGGAAGGAAAGTATGAAACACAGAAAGCACTTGAGAAGATGCAAGATTATATGTTTGAGTGGAATCATTAGAATTAATAACACTGTATAAAGATGAGTAACTGTTATACTGGAAGGAACCAGAACCAGAAACAGATAATGATTGCTGTCCTTTTTCATCAGGCACAAGAAGATCACCGCTAATAGAAACATCTTTTAACTGGTAAAAGGCACCATTACCAGCACTAACATTAGCTGCTGGAACAGCAGTAGAACCCTTTAAAACTTGCTGGTCACTTGCTAATTCTAACTGGACTTTTAAACCATTTACACCATTCATTGAAAGGGGTATTGGATTACCACCCTGCAGCATACCACAATATAAGGGGATGGAAAATCGAACTTCGTTATTAACAAGATTAGCAGATGCGTCATCAAGACCATTTAAAAGAGCAACATTACTTTTTTCACTCATTAAATCTTGTTCTGAGTGTGTAGAAGATAGAAGACAAGAAACTAGACGTCCATATTGTCTGATTGCTTCTAAAGACTGGTTTGTTGCTTCTGAACTTAAAACCACATTTTGAAAGACTGAATGAACACCCACACGTGAATTCAACCGAACATCAGATTGAGTATTGGAAGAAGTTCCATTGTTGTTAATTAGTGTCTTATCAGCATTTGATAATCTTAAGGTTCCATTAATTCTTACACTTGAAGGACGAAGGAATTTTGCTTGACTTGGAATAGTCATTTGAATAATAGGGTTACCTTCACGAAACGAATAAGTATTGTTTGCTGGTTGATTGCTTGGAAGAATTTCGAATTTCTCAACATCTACAATATTAGGACTACTCATTTTTATATTTTATATGATATATAAATATTTTTATTATTACTTTTTTTTTTAATAATTAATAAACTACTAGATACAAAATTTAAAAAAGTTAATCAAAATAAAAAAATATAAAAATTAATGTTCAACACTAACACCATCTTTATTAATAACAATACGTTTTAATCCATATATGTAAGTGTTAAACAGTTTATCTTCAGTTGCTCCAGCATTGTAATCAACACGTAAAGATAGTGTTTGTTCTGATAAGTCCATAATCTGACCGTATTTAGTAAGACCACGAGCAATACAAAAATGTTTAGCAATCTGTTGAAGGTTTCTAACTGGTTCATTAACATTCACAACTGCTTTCTGTAATTCAGAAGTGTGTAATGCTTCGTTGCGGTGTTCATCACCACCAGCGACTGGTTGAGAGTATCTTTCAAGTGGAACCAGTCTAGAAGGATAGTGGTTAGTTCCATGAACCCATTCATAAGATTTAGCATTATCAACTACACCAGTTAATGAACTGTGACCGAAACCACGCGCCACAGCATCGCTGGTTGCTAAAGGTTGTGAGAAAAGACTTTTAGCACGTTTCATCAAAGTTGGTATTTGGATTTGAGAAAGACCAAGTTTATTTGCTTGATTATATCTGTGAAGTTCGTAAGTCATTATATCTAAAGCAACACCCTTTTCAGAAGCAGATGCTTTAAGAAGACCTGCAACATATCCAGCAGGGGGTTGAACTGACTGAACAATTAATTCAATATCACTCATTTCATACGTAGGAGCGGAAACAACACCAGATGCTGCTGCTTCAGCACCAATGAAAACAGAACGTCCAACCTTACGATCAGCCATTTTGTAAAAAACTCTACTATCAATAGCGTGAATAATAGCAAGTCCATCACCAGGAGCACGAGCACTTTCATATGAAACAACTAGGTCACCAGCAGTTTCACTAAATCCAGTAACATCACCAAGCACTTCTTCATTAGCACCAGTATTAGCATCACAAACATAAAGTCTATCACCAACTTCAAAAGGGTTGTTTTCAGCAGTGATTTTTAAGTTACAACTAGCACGAGCAACATTTCTTTTATCATCATCAACTGCTTTTGCTGTTTTAAGTAACACTTGACCAGTAGCAATATCTTTTTGTCCTTCTTCACCAAAAGTATCTAAATACCTATGACTTCTAGAAATATCTTCTGTATCAATAACAATTCTCATACCATTCATAGCAGACACTGGAAGGATATTTCCTTGTTTCCAAATACCACTATTAAGTGGAAGCATTACAGTTGGTGAATTAGCACTTCTAGCACTAGTATCTGGAGCAGTTCCAGTTGAACCACCTGCAGGGTCTGCTTTAGCAGCATAATATAAAGTCTTTTCATTAGCAGTATCACCATTAGAATTTTGGACACCATTGAAAAGTTCCCTTTTGTGAGTGGTAGAAGGAGTTTCAGTGTAATGTTTTAAAAGACTAAAATTAGCATTGTAATCTTCATTGAATTCTAAAGTTGCTTGGTTATTACCATCTCTATAAAGAATATTACGAATCAAAGCATGTCCCCCACCTGCATTAGGGTCTGGCACTAGTTGTCCCTTAGCGTTCTTGTGTGTTAAATTAAATTTGAGATAAGTTTGATTAGGGTCAATAAATCCAACAAATGAAGGAACAGATATACGTATTTGGTCATTCTGTCCTACACTAGAAACCACTTCTGGTTTAATAGCAACAGATTTACTTGGAATATAAGCGTTTGGTTGATTTGCCTTGAACATAGTTAAATTATATAACTAGATGAGATATATTATTTTGAAATTTTTTTTAATACATAATATAATTTAAAAGATATAATGTATCATTCAAGATAATCAACACAAGTAGCAATAATATTATGTTCTGTGTATTGTGATAAGTAATCTCTCAAACCTTCAATTAATATTCCTATTTCTAAAACTGGTTCTTCTGTGTTTGAATACATCATGTCAATCATTCTTACTACTCCATAACAAGAAATCAATTCTTTTTTAATTTCCATATTATCTTCTTTTAATTGTTCTAGTTCCTTTTCTCGTTTATCATTCAATTCTTTTAATTGGTCCATAGCTTCTAAATACATTCCATCATTCATTTTATATATTTTATATATTTTCAACTAGATATATATAATAGTAATATATTTAAATTCAATAAAAAATAATAAAAACAATAATTAAAAAGCAGAAAAGGAAGCAGAAACTTCACTTGCACTATCGATAGAAGGAAGTCCCATTGAATATTTTTGTGTCAATTGTGTTGGAGCAGTAGGAATAGATATTCCCTGAGCACTAGAAATTTGTGGAGCAAACTTTTTCTTATGTTTGAAAAGATGAGCAAATGCTTTACCAATTGAAACTAAACCAGTTATACCCAAAGCAACTTCACCAAGAATAGGAATACCACCAGCAACACTATCAAACAATCCAACTGCTTCATCTTCACCAACTTTTTTACCAACAGCTTCTTCAGTTGCTTTAGCAGTTGCTTTCCCAAATAGTTTCTGTTTAGCAGCTTGAGCAAAATCTCCTACTTTACCCAATCCACTTTTTAATGTATCTAAAGCATCACTACCAATTTTACCAACTCTACTTGCAAATTCACTAACACTTGATTCAATACCACTGCTTAAACCTGCTTCACCACCTGCTTCACCACCTGCTGCTAATAATGGTTCATCTGTAACAGGATTTGTTAAAGTAGCAGAAGAACTACTTGGAAGTTCCCTTATGCCTTGCAATCTTGCTCTCATATCACCAACCCAATTATCCACTTCACCACCTACTTCACGCTCCACGTCAGCGCCAGCAGATGCTCCACCACCACTAGAAATATCACCAGTAGCAGAAGTTTCTTCTTCTTCAAACCCTTCAAATTTTTCTTCATCTTCATCTAATCCATCAGGATCTTTGTCATCTTCTTCTTCACCACCCTTTTTTTTTAAATCATCTAATGCTTTCTTTCCACTTTGAAATTTCTTATATAATCCTTTTACTTTTTTATAACCCTTAGAAATTACTTCAACACCGAGAACACCTGCTAATTCTTCATCACCCTTCTCTTTGATAGTATCCCATTTATCCGTATATTCTTTTGCTTTTCCTGCTGCTTGAGCAGATGCTCTAGAAAACAAAGTTGATTCAACGTCATCTAAACTCTCAATAGGAGCATCTTGTGATTGCTTTATTAAATCACTAATTCTTGAGACATTGTCACCATAGTCACCCATTTTGTATTTTATAATAATACATAATATATTTAATAATAAAATTTTTAAAAATTAATAACCAAACATAGAACTAAATTCACCATAATCATTTTCTTTATGTTCTAAAACTGTTGTATTAGTAATATTACTATAATCAGGAACAGAATGTTTTTGATTAGAGCGTTCTCTACTTTCTTTTTCAATTTTCTTTCTAATTCGTGCTTCAATTAATTCTTCTTGTTTCCTTACTTTTTCTTGCTCTTTCTGCTTTTGACGTTCTAATGCTTCAACCATCTTCTCAAATCTATCCATATGTTTAATCCATTTATCAAATTCTTTTTTATCCATATCTAAAATCTCTTCATCTGTTTTAATTGGTGCTTCTACTTTATTTTCAACCTTACTTACTATATCTGTTTTTTCTAATTTCTTTTCAATCTGTATTTGTTTTTTATTTGCTTTACGTAATCTCATTTTTTCTAAGTGTGCTTTTTGTTTCTCACTAAGTGGTTTTTTTGCTTTGATTTTCTTGACTGGTGCTTCTTCAACTGGTGCTTCTGGTTCTTCAACTGGTGCTTCTGCTTCTACTTGCGGTGGTGGTGGTTTAAATGCAGGTTGTCTTTTAGGGGTCTGAATAAAAGGATTATCATCCAAATTCTCAGGAGCAGGTGCTAAATCAGCATTTATAATTGCTAAATCATCATTCAAATCACCTTCAGTCACTTCTTCAAATTCCAAAAACTTTACAACCATTTTATTTTGCTTATAATCTTAAAATAGAAATTAATTTTTCTATTTTTCTCTAACATTTATGATATTGAGAATGTTCCCGTTTTGAGAACATTGCTATATTAGACAGTTTAACCTAAACTGTTTAGTAGTATTGGACAGTATAAGATAAAATATATCAATGTTCCCGTTTTGCTGTTTTTATATATATATATTAATATCAAAAACGAGAACATTTCACAAATCAGCAAGACTATCTCCATCGGTTTCGTCATTTTCAGCATCATCAACCTTTTTAACTGTTGGTTCTAGCATCTTTTTATTTTTAGTATAAGTAACTGGTGCTTCATATAACAGTTTAGAAAAATTAGAATATGCTTTTGGTTTGTTACCAGTTCCAGTAAATCCATACAAATCAAGATACAAAAAACCATAAGGAATACTTGTTGCTTGTGCAAAGATATCTTTGAATTTTTCAACACCATATACACCACCATATTCTTCACTTAATGCTTCAACTTGTTTCATATTTGAATTTTGTGAAAGAATAACATAATTTACAGATGCTCTTACAACTGGTGGAACATATTTTAGCATTTGTGTATTATATAATAGTAATCCTATATTATGATGTCGGTAACTTGTAGCAATTTTAAACATTAATGAATTCTTATTAACATTTGGAAAAGCAATAAAGTCATCAAATATTAAAGCAATCTTTGGTCTTTGTGCTTTTGGTATTCTATCTTGATAATCTATAATGCTTTGTAAGTGACCATCAGAATATTCAGAATAAATAGTTTCACCAAATTCATCATATAAAAATCTAGCTGTCTCATCTCCATTACTCATTGTTGAAGAATATATATAAACTGCATCAAATTTCCCTTGATAGAAATTAGGATTTTGTAGGTAATTTACACATCTTAAAGTTTTTCCAGAACGTGGTTTTGCTATATCAATCATACACGCTCCTTTATTTACATCTGGAAGTGTTGGATGGTGTTTAATCTTTTTATCACTAGGAGCAGGTTTCACTGGTAGAATTGTTAAGTCATCAATATATTCATCTAGCATCTTTAATATAATAATATTGTATATTTTTTTTTAGTGTTTTATTCTTATTTTTAAAATGTTATTGAATTATATACTAGATTATAATTAATTAAATATGTTAAAACAAAAAATTGAGAAGGATGTTAAGTGGGGTTTGAAAAAAGAGCAACACGTTTTACCGCTATTACAAAGTAAAATAAAAGATGTAAGAAAGACAGAAGATAAATATGATTGTTTTGATTTTAGAAGTGATGAATTGAAAATTGATTTAGAATTAAAAAGTAGAAATATATACAAAGGACAATATGAAACTATCTTCTTTGGTTTGAATAAACTGGAAGAAGGACGAACTAGGAGAGCAAACGGAACTTCATTGAGAACAATTTATTTATTCCGTTTTAAGAAAAAAAAGAATCCATCAAAACATGTTGTGTATTTCTGGGAAGATGATGGTATATTTGGTAAAACAACAATGAATGGTAATTTAGCAAATGGTGAGAAGAGAAAAGAACTTGTAGATTTACCTTGTAGTTTATTAAAACCTTTAAAATTATTATCTGTAGAATAATTATATATAATGGTTAAAGTAGGGAAATACAATTATGAGAAATCAACACGAAAAGGAAAGAAATTGATGGTTACAGTTAAACAAAGTGATGGAAAACAAAAAACAATACACTTTGGAAGTGCAGCAATGGAACATTTCAAAGATAAGACTGGTATTTGGAAAAGTAAAGATCATTTAGATAAAGATAGAAGGAAAAATTACAAATCAAGAAGTAGTGGAATTAAAAACAAAAAAGGGGAATTAACTTATACGGACCCTAACACAGCAAACTATCACAGTTATAACGTTTTGTGGTGACTAAAAATATACTGGTATAGCGTTCCAAACATTCCATAGTATCCATTTAATAATAAGATACATTTCATATATTGCTTTTTCTTTAGTTGGAAAATCTTCCATTTTTTTTATCTTTTAATATATTATATAATGTCAAAATATTTCGAAGAAATTCAACTAGAACAATATTTAAAAAAACAATCCAAACCAACTATTGAATCTAAACTTGATTATATAATATGTAAAATAGATTTAATTGAAAAATTATTAAAAAAAGTTAAATAATTATATCTAGTCACTTTTTACTATATTTCTCCTGCATTGAGACACTATGCATCATCAAATCAGCAGTCTTTTCTTTACTATCATTAACTGATACTGGATGCTTCTCACTAATATAAACGTGTCTTAATAAATTCAATGTAACCTTTTTACCAGTAGGTTTAAAAGTTTTAGTAATATATTTAGATAATTGGTTACTGTTCATTGGTTTATCTCTACTATCAACAAGCAAGTGACCACTATCATTGAATTTTAACCATATATTTAAAACACTATTTAATATTCTTCCAACAGGTATTTTTTTAATACCATGTGCTTTTTTACTTTTATATTCTCCAAAATGAAAGAATTTCTTTGTTCTTGATTTTACAACTAGATAATTATTACTCTCTAAATCATCTTCTTTTAATTTTTCGTAATCACTATTCTTAACAACAAGAGATCCGCCGTAGTCCAACCGAATAGGGGCGTTTTCATCAGAACCAATATACAGATTAGCAACTACCCACATTTGGAGAATATCCATTTGTTTTTTAGTAATAGTTTCTTTTTTAAATACATCTCTATCAATTAAGTCTCTTTTGTAACCATTCATTACTTTCTTAAGATCTTTTAATGTAACCCAGTTTTCTTTTTGATTTTCTGTTTTTTCATTCTTTTCTAACTCCTTCATAACTTCTTTGTTTAATTCATCTAAATATTCTCTGTATTCCTTTAAATCTTTATCATATCTTTTCTTATCGTTCATTGCATCTAAACCAACAATTATTGCTGATAAGTAGTTTTTTTGTGTATTCACTTTCAAATCTTTAATACTTTCTAGTACTTTTTTTTCATCTTTTAAAAAGTCTAATGGGTGTTGCTTATCAAAGTTATAATTGTTTTTAATAGCATTATGGACTTTATTTAATGAAATAACATATGCTCTTAAACTATTTGCTTTGATGTTTCTAGCATCATCAATTGCTTGTTTGACTTTTTCCATTTTATATATAACTAGATAATATTTTAATTTTGGTTTTATTACACATTTAATTAAAATAAAAATGTTATACTATATTATATAATGTCTAATATTTCAGAATTAAAAAACAGTTTAAGAATAAGAAAGAATATATTATATAATAAACTGTCTAATACTATAATGTCTAAACATCCTTTTAATTGCTCAAAGTGTGGTAAAGGTTCCTATATTCAATTGTGTGTCACTTGTATCAATGCTGATAATATGATTGAAAGAAGTATTCTAGCGGAACATAACGGTATTATTGTTGATAAAACAAAGACTTTTGAAGAACAAAACGAAGAAATTAAAAGTAAGGAAAAAATAATATTATCTAATAATAACATAATGAATATTGCTGATGTAATTAAGATTAAGTTGAAACACCCTAATTTAGGTAAGCATTCAAAAGAACCTATTGATAATTGGTTAGAGAAAAAAAACCAGAACAGTAATTACAAAGCAAATTCAGAATATAATATTGGTATTGTATGTAACAAAATTAGCGGTGTATTTGGAGTAGATTTAGACTTCTACAGCAAAATTGATAAAGATGGAAATATTGATGAATATGACCCTATTAATAATAAAAAACATAAACAATTCATTGATTTATTTGGTAAAGATTATATTGAAACATTTGATACATTCACACAAAAAACCGCAAATGGTGGTATTCATTTATTATTTAGACACGAAGAAGGATTAATACAACTTCAAAGCAAAGGATATAAAATAGATACTCGTGGTGGTAATACAAATGGATATTTAGTAGGTTTTAATTCTATTGTAAATGGTAAGAAATATGAAGTAATCTTACACAAGGATATTAAACCACTCCCAAAAAAGTTGAAAGACTTTCTCTTAAATATTGTTGCTAAAGATTGTGGTGTAGAAATAAAACAACCTAAAAACAATAAAAAGATAGATAAATTAATTAAAAGTGTAAAACATTTTGATATAGACCAACAACACAAATTTAATTTAACAGACACTGATATTAGAAAAATTTGTGATAATTTACCTGATAAATATTTTTTACAATTTGAATATTGGATGAAATTTACAAGTGGTATGAAACAAATAGGAAAAAAAGATATTTGGCGTGAATATAGTAAAAAATGGTTTATGACTTTTGATGCAAAAGAAAATGAAGAATATTGGAACAAATTTAAAAACAATAATGTTCAGTGTTTGTATTTTGAACATCTAGTTGTTAATTCTGGATTCAAAGATTTAATTAATCTAACAAAATATAAACCCCTTCCTGATAAAAAATCAAAACCTGATACAATAATTGATATGGAATATTTAACTGGTGAATATATAATTGATGAATACAAACCCTTTTCAGAAAGAAAAGAATATTCTTATTTATTAAGAGACAATGTTGAAAAACTAAATTTTATAATCAATGGTGTAAAACGATATGAAATGTCTGATTTAAAATTCCTATATAATTTTGATGATGTTAGAAGTAAATTAGAAGTGTTTTTACCAAAACAAAAACAATATGATACATATAAATATATTTTAAAATTATTGAAAAATAAAAGATATGAAGATGATAAAGATAGAACAGAAGCAATAGTGAAATATGAAACTTTTAAATATAATAATAATAGATATATTAACGGATTTGATTATGATGATTATGATGACATTATACTACAATCAGATACTGGAACAGCAAAGTCTTCTAGTTTCAAACAGTATATGATTAAAACTGGTCAAAAATTTGTAAGTATTGTTTCACGAATTTCATTGGCCCAAGAACAACATGCAGACTTTGAAAAAGAAATTGAAGATGTTGATATTTATACTAATGAAATTGATAATACTAATAAAGGTTTAATTATTTGTATTGATAGTATTATGAAAATAAAGGGATGGTCTTATTCTCACGAAGGAAAGGAAATAGAATTAAAAAATCGTGTAGTGTTCCTAGATGAATTTAATTCATTAATTGAATATTGTTTAGAAAGTTCTACAATGAATAATAAAAGAATTGAAGTATTTGAGTTTCTAGTTAATGATATATTTTTAAAAGCAAAGAAAATTATTTGTTCTGATGCTGATATTAGTGATATTAGTATTAAGTTTATTGAATATATTAAAGAGTTAAGAAAATTTACAAACTCAAATACTTTTACATACATTCAAAATAAACATATTCATAATAAGGGAACACCTGCTACACAAATTGTAAGCAAAAGGGAATTAATAAAACAATTAAACAAAGAAAAAACGTTTATATGTGCTACAGATAGTAGAAATGAAGCAAAAGATATTTATGAACAATTAATTAAATTAAATCCAACAGAAGAAATCAAATTAATTGTTGCTAGACAAGATATAAGAAAAGGTTCAGAAACACATATAGATTTGAAATCACACGCTAAAATTATCTTCAGTCCTAAAATAGTATATGGTAATGATAGTAATGGATATTTAGGAATTCATAAAAGACCGGTTTATTGCTATTATACAGAACAAACAATATCACCAACTGCAATGTTACAACAAATAAACAGAGAACGTAAAATATCTCATTTATATTATTGTTTTGCTAAGCAACAATCAATTCATAGTAAAATTACATCATCAAAACAAGTTCTTAATGAAATTGAAACAACACAACTTACAGCATTAAATACTATCATTGAAACCCCAACATATTCTGATGAATTATTAAAAATGTTTATTGATTTATCTGTAGATTTAAGAATTAAAAAAGATGCTTATAATACTAATAAGTTTGTTCATTTTAAAGTTCTTTTACCACAAAGGGGTTTTAATGATACTAGAAATGGAATAAATAAAACTTGGAATCAAAGTAAGAAAGA
>Ga0181388_1000704_pt1 | contig 10850 bp, 6 predicted proteins | sample 11SPOviralmetaG_FD_130120 | JGI IMG/M metagenome (GOLD analysis project Ga0181388, IMG submission 130120) | Marine viral communities from the oligotrophic San Pedro Time Series (SPOT) site, San Pedro Channel, CA, USA - 11 SPOT_SRF_2010-05-17 | ecosystem: Environmental > Aquatic > Marine > Strait...
ATTTTACTTTTCCAATGTGTCCATCAAGGCCAGTGTGAGGACACCAACGATGAAGAACATGACAACATAGTTGCACTCTGTGTCTTCAGACGTTTTCTGATTCACTACAACCCGCCTTCGTGGTCTGGGTATAGCGACTGGTTCTTCCTCAATGGGACAGTAACCTATCATTTATATTATACCTAAAGATTAATTTCGGTCTTCTTCTTTTTTCGACCTCGCTTGGATCCCCCGGCACCCACGTTGACTTCCTTGACCTCGCCACCCGTCGATTCTCCTGAGATAGATACAATGTCAGACACATCGTCTTCTTCTGTGACAGTCGGCAAAGGATCTTCACGAACGACGGCCGAAGTGTTCATCGGTGGTGGCGGCGGCATCATGATACCACCCATCAAGCTGGAGATGTCTATACCCGGGCCTTGCATCTCATAAGAACCATCACTCGACATGGGAACCGGTTGTTGCGGTTGCATCGCTGTATTCTGAACGGCAGACATCATGTTCTTGACGAGGTCTGGATTTTGCTTCAAAACGTCGTTCATATTTGGAATCGCAGCCTTGAACATACTGTTTGTCAAGTGGAACATCATCGCAGATCCACCAAGCATCATGATGAGCTTGACTTCCGGTGCAACGTTGACCTTGTTTCTATACTTGACGTAAAGTTCTTCAAATACAGTATCGTAGTCTTCGACGCCCTCCATCACGGATTCGGACCAACCTTCGAGTTGAATCTCAAAGGGGTTATAGCGTTTGTTCAAAAACTCGAGACCCGTGACACACGCCACCAACATTCTTCTCGAAAACTTAATCGATTGATCAACCTCAATGCCGTATGTGATTCGTTTAACTTCTGTACGAATGTCATCCACACTCGAATACATATTGAGGCGTTTATTAATGCTAACACCCTTCTTTTCAAGACGTGTAAGTTTGTTTAACAGGTCAGCCTTTTCTTCGTCGATCGACGCGTACCCCTTCGATGGTTGCTGTTCCACGTACCCACCGCCCGTATCACCGTAGTCTTCTTCCTCGTCAAAATACGGTTCAGCCTCACCATAATCCACTTCTTCAGAGGGAGCATTCGCTTGTACCGTTTGTTTATTTGGGTTGGCAAACGCATCAATCTCTTGTTGTTGCGGCATCATCGGTCGAGGCCTGGACATCGCCATCGGCCTCCGGGGTCTGGGTTGCGGCTTTGATGTTGAAATTTGAATTTCATCCATCAGGGCCTGTTCATTTTCATCAAGCTTCAGGATTTCAGTGTCACCACGATCGAGGATAATCTCTTCGTCCATCTACTCTTTATAATGAAACTAAACTACTACCTTTAACGCACTTTATAAAAAATGTCAGGTAGTAGTAAATGAAGTTCAACCGCAATATCATCCTGATTGTCATCAGCCTTGTTGCGATTTTGTATCTGATCCAACGTGTCGCCATCAGTTACTACCAGCCCAGACCGATCGAGATTGAACCGATCAATGAAGACTCCTTGTTCGACCTCGAACACAAGCTTGAATGTGCACCAGGTCACACGAAGGAAGGAAGCACGTACACCAAGGCTTTGACCCCGGGTGGCCTTTGCAAGTCTGAACAGCTCGTGCGTGATCAGGCCAGTTATGCCATCCTTGGTGGAATTGGTGGATCTTTAATCTAAGTCTACTGTAAATGACATCTGTCACATTCGGGTACCCGGATTTTGATTATGAATACTACACGATTACGGTGGATACAATTGGACAAGCGAATGCGAACACATTCACTGCTTATTTGAATACACCACTTCGTAATGTTGTTCAGGCTCGACTTCTCGGAGCTCGAATCAACACGGTATACAGTACAGAACATTGTTATATTTCCATCGATGAACTCGATAGTAATTTTGCCGACCGAACGACAAAGGATCCACCATTGTCTACGTCGACGCATCCAGGTCTCTCCGTTTTAAGAAATTCGTTCGCGTCTTTGGTGAGTAATACAACGGCGACTTCAGGTAACCAAGTCATCTCTTTCAAGGATGACTATGTCGTTGCCCAGCAATATTTGGATCCAATTTCTAAATTGGATCGTCTCACTGTTAATATTAGAGATGAGAACGGTGATTTGATTACACCGTCTACAGGTAATAATTTTTTGGTGCTTAGATTCATTTGCAGAAAGTCGAACTTAAATTAAACCTTTCCTTATTGTAAATATGTCATCCGGTGTTGTAAAGCTCATCGCCATTGGTGCTCAAGATGAACATATTATGGGAAAGCCAGAAATTTCTTTCTTCAGTTCGACGTTCAAAAGACATTCCAACTTTTCACAGACCGTCGAAAAACAAACAATACAGGGGGCTGTGAATGGTAATTCCATGTCTACGATTCGTTTCGAAAAAACAGGTGACCTTTTGGGGTACACCTACTTTACAATTGATGATAATAACGCAGCGTTAGATCATCCAGACTGGTCACGTCTTATTGACTACGTCGAACTTTTGATTGGTGGCCAAGTTGTTGATACCCAGGACTCCATATTTACGGAAAAAATTGCCATAGATACTTTTGCAAACAATGTATCCAAGAGTTCCAATGGTCCTCATCCTGGTTCAAGTGCTCGTTCTTACTTTTACCCACTTCGTTTCTTCTTTTGTGAAAGTCCTCAAAATGCTCTCCCATTGGTGGCGTTGAACTATCACAATGTGGAAATCCGTGTTCACTGGGGTCCGGATGCACAAAACTATAAATGGTCAGCCTACAGCAATTACTACTATCTTGACAATGAAGAACGCGGCGCGGTTGCGACACGTGACCATGAAATGCTCATTTTCCAGGTCCAGAAGAATATTCCGAGTAATGAACACATCCAGGAGCTTCACTTCAATCACCCAGTCAAATACATCGCGAGTTCTAATACGAGCGATTATAGTGCGTTAACATCTTATGATAACAAGGTCAAAGTGACAATCAACGGTGTCGACATTGATGGATACAAGTGGGCTCGTCCGCATTTTATTGAAGTCATGAACTACTATCACACAAATTTTGTGACTTCGCCAGACTTTTTCTTATTTTGCTTCTGTTTAACGACGAGTTTGATGCAACCAACCGGTACATTGAATTTTAGTCGTCTAGATAGCGCACAAATATTCAGTGAAACCCTACCAATAAAGGATCCTATCTATGCAGTCAACTATAACATACTCAAGATATCAAATGGGGTAGCAGGTCTGCTCTATGCCAATTAAAATGCAGACTTATATAAATGGTGAAGAACTTGAGCACTATTGATCGATCGACCAAGGTCAGATTGGGGAGACACGCAACTGACGATCAGGCCGATAATACAATCGTGATCAATGCTTCGAATGCCCCAATATCAGCTCAGACACCAGGATCATTGTATATGACACCAGTTCGTAAGGTACCTGGAGGTAATACGAAAATTGTAGGTTACGACAATATAACAAACGAGATCGTAGATACTGATATAGACGAACAAGCCATTATACCAAGAGTCGTAGACTTTTATGCAAACATCGGTAATACTTTTACGAGTACAATCGTCTTCGAAGGAGAAAATAGCCTAATAACTACTGGAAATGTGGGAATATCAAATACAGAACCCATTCACACGTTGGATGTTGGTTCCAACCTTTGGGTCGATGATACCGGGTCCACAGTTCTCAATGTAACCGGTGGTGTACACATTGATGGTAACCTAGATGTTGAAGGACAGTTGACTGTCATAGAATCTCAAAACCTTCGGATCAGTGATGCTATCATTGAAGTTGGCAAAGGCAACACAACGGCGGATGTCGGTATGATGTTTGATCACCAAGGATCCAATGTCGTCGTGGGCTACAAAGATGATGAACTTATCATGGCTCACACACAATCTTCGGCTGACCAAACATCTTTCACTGCGAACACAGCAAATCCAATTAAGGCACACGTGTATGGTTACCTAGTGACACAATCAAATGTGGGTGTCATCAACACGAACCCGATTCACACTTTGGATGTCGGATCAAATTTGTATGTCGATGACGTCGCGTCAAATGTTTTGTACGTGAAGGGTGCGACAGACTTAGATGGTAATTTAATTGTCTACGAAAATGCATACATCGAACAAGACTTGCGTATCAAAGAAAATGCTTACGTGACTCAAGACCTCACAGTCACCGAAAATGTTTTGGTGTCTAACAACTTGACGGTGACCAAGGATCTGACTGTCAATGATAATGCTTACGTCACTCAAGACTTAACTGTCACCGAAAATGTTTTAGTGTCTAACAACTTGACAGTGACTAAAGATCTCGAAGTCACCGAAAATGTTTTGGTCTCAAACAATTTGACAGTGACCAAGGATGTTGAAGTTGTTGAAAATGTTTTGGTGTCTAACAACTTGACAGTGACTAAGGACCTCACAGTCAATGATAATGTTTATGTCACCCAAGACCTCACAGTCACTGAAAATGTTTTGGTCTCAAACAACTTGACAGTGACCAAGGATCTGACTGTCAACAACGACGCCTATGTCACCCAAGACCTCACAGTCACTGAAAATGTTTTGGTCTCAAACAATTTGACGGTGACCAAGGATGTTGAAGTTGTTGAAAATGTTTTGGTCTCCAACAATTTGACGGTGACCAAGGATGTTGAAGTTGTTGAAAATGTTTTGGTCTCCAACAATTTGACGGTCACAAAAGATTTGACGGTCAATGATAATGCTTATGTGACCCAAGACCTCACAGTCACTGAAAATGTTTTGGTCTCCAATAATTTGACAGTCACAAAAAATTCTTACGTGACCAAAGATTTGACAGTCACTGAAAATGTTTTTGTGTCCAACAACTTGACCGTGACAAAAGATACAACGACTCAAGACATAAAGGTTACAACCTTAAGTGCTGGTCGAGTACCGTTCGTCGATGATAATAAATATCTCGTGGATTCCGCAAACTTCATATATGATACATCCAATAATAAGTTGACAGTAACCGGTGATATCGTCACGACGGGTAACATGTTCATCCAAGGTGAGACGACCTACGTGTCGACAGAAAATTTGGTCGTGAATGATGCCATCATAGGTATCGCAAACAACAACACGAGTGATACACTCGACATGGGTATTATCATGCAAAGACCAAGTAGTAATGTGGTGATTGGTTACCGAGGTGATGAGTCTGAAATTATCATGGCCCACACACTCGATGGCTTTTCGAACATTGAAATAACTCCGGATACTTCCAATTTGATTGATGTTCACGTGTATGGTCGCCTTAAGACCGACACTAATGTCGATGTTGGCTCCAACATTTACATTACTGATACGGGGAGTGCTGGTCTTATAAATGTGATCGGCAACGTCACAGCGACAACATTCAACGGAGATGGTGGTCTTCTTTCGAACATAGACCTCCAAGTTGTTTCTGATAAAGGTAACTCGACCACACAAACAGTTCAATTTACAAATCCAACGACCGCATTCACGACAGACTTGACATCCAATGTCCAACTTAAATTAGATCAACTGTCGAATGTAAACCTCGAGTCACTTTCAGAAGATCAACTTTTGGTATATGACGGTGCAAACTGGGTCAACGACTACAACGTGCACAACTTTGTTAAGATTAAGAACAATACCGGAGCTGATCTTTTAAAGGGTCAAGCCGTGTACGTAAAAGATGGATGGAATGCGAACGTGTCGAATGTCGCACTGGCTCAATCTGATAGTTCTGATACTATGCCGTCTATTGGTGTTATGCATGACACCGTAGCGAATGGTGGAGAAGGTGTGGCGGTCGCGTACGGTAAAGTACAAAACATTGATACAAGCAATTTTGAAGTTGGTCAGACCGTCTACGTGAGTAACACAGTCCCGGGTGGGCTTATGGGTACCAAGCCATATGGACTTACTGATCAAATTCAAAACGTTGGTATCTGTCTGATAAAGTCTACACAACAAAAACCAAATAAAGGTACCATCTTTGTGACGGGTGTTGGTCGCTCGAACGACATTCCAAATGCTCAAATTGTTCAAAATGAAACTGCCATTAACTATGTATACGTGAATGATACCAATAATGATTTGAAAAAAATTGTACCATCAAATCTCTTGACACAGCTTCAAACCCTACAGCAAGTGACGGATACCTCAAACACAACGTCGAATACCATTCGTTTTACAAATGCAACGACAGGTTTTGAGACAACGAGTAACGCAGTGATCGGTAGTAATATCTCCATCACAGGTCTCACACAAAAGTTTATTCCATTTGTTGGGGATGGTAATTTCCTTCAAGATTCTTCAATCAAAAAAGATAACGGTAACATTATCATTACTGCGGACACTGAAATTACTGGTAACTTGTTGGTAAATGGTAACACGTACACGATCTCTTCTTCTGAACTCATCATCGACGATCGAATCATTGCGATCGCAAACAACAATCCGAGTCACAACTACGATGAAGGTATCATCATGTTCCACCCGGGACACAACGTGGCGTTGATTCACCACGGAGACGAAGACCGTTTCTCTATGGGCTATACACAGAATACCGTGAATGCGACACACGTTCTACCGGATGATGGTAATACATTTGCTTTGGATGTCCTCGGTACGATAAGCACACAAAACAGCATTACAGTACGCGGGGGAGGTTCGTACTTTGGTGATGGTGGTACTTTGAGTAATGTGACATTGGAACGTGTCATCACATTGAACAATACGGCCGATAGCACGGTCATTTTTGACAACAAGACTGCTGCCTTCGTGACCAATGTGTACTCGAACACCGGTATCGCCAACTTGAACCCGATCCATATGTTGGATGTTGGTGCCAATGTTTACGTCGAGGATGGAGCCGCCGGTGGTACGATCAACGTGATTGGTAATGTGACTGCGACATCTTTTATTGGTGATGGTGGTCTTTTGTCCAACTTGGCAACAAACTTTGATGAAATTATCATCAACGGCAACACGACAACTGGTACGGCCATCTTCGATAATACGACCGCGGCCCTTGTCACCAATGTGTACTCGAACACCGGTATCGCCAACTTGAACCCGATCCATATGTTGGATGTTGGTGACAACATTTACATGGACAGTGTGAGCATCAATGTCACCGGTAATGTCGCGGCGACGAGGTTCATCGGTGATGGCGGTCTTTTGTCCAACTTGGCAACAAACTTTGATCAAATTATCATCAACGGTAACACGACAACTGGTACAGTCATCTTCGATAATACGACGGTGGCTCTTGTCACAAATGTATATTCGAACACGGGTATCGCCAACTTGAACCCCATCCACATGTTGGATGTCGGAGCGAACGTCTACATTGAAGATGGTACGATTAACGTGATTGGTAATGTGACTGCGACCACATTCATCGGTGATGGTGGTCTTTTGTCCAACTTGGCAACAAACTTTGATGAAATTATCATCAACGGTAACACGACAACTGGTACAGCCATCTTCGATAATACGACGGCGGCTCTTGTCACAAATGTATATTCGAACACTGGTATCGCCAACTTGAACCCCATCCACATGTTGGATGTCGGCGACAACATTTACATGGACAGTACGAGCATGAATGTCACCGGTAATGTCGTGGCTACACGATTCATCGGTGATGGTTCTTTTTTGGATAACATCGCTTCGACACTCGAGCAAATTATCATCAACGGCAACACGACGTCCAATACAGTCATTTTCGACAACACAATGGCATCCTTCGTGACCAATGTCTATTCTAATACCGGTATCGCCAACTTGAATCCAATTCACACGTTGGACATAGGTTCAAATGTTTGGTTTACAGACACCGAAAACTACAAGTTGAACATCAATGGAAATGCAATCATGAAGAACATTACACTGGACTCTATTACACTGGGTACAGTTTTCCCTCTTCAAGCGGTGACGAGAACCGGTAACACGACGTCCAACACGGTTGAATTTAAAAATGACACAACTGGTCTTGTGACGACGAGTAACGCTGGTATCGCAAACATTAACGTCGTCCACACGTTGGATGTCGGTGCCAATCTCTACGTCGAAGATACTGGTTCTAATGTACTTTACGTGAGAGGTAACACATACTCTGAAATTGTCACGACCGGAGCTTTGGGTGTGAATAATATCGCGGCTCAACATGATTTGAGTATTGGTTCTAATCTTTGGGTCGAAGACACAGGTTCCAATGTTTTGACGATTACTGGTAATGTCTTGGCAAACAAATTGACACTGGGTTCCATCGAATTGATCCCGAGCTACACACTGGACAATGTCATCGATGTGAGCAACGTGGCGTCCAACACTGTTGAGTTTAACGATGCGACGACAGCTTTCGTGACGGCCTCAAATGTTGGTATCGGTACGACGGATCCAAGAACTCTTTTGGAAGTTCAAGGTGGTCTCATCACAAACAGTGATTCATACGCGTGCAAGCGTTACTCTTACAGTAACGTGAGCATTCCAGCAAACTTTTCAAACGTTGCATTGGTCTTCGCGTCCAATGTATTCTGCGCAAAGATTACAGCACAATTGTTACATGGCAATGAAGAAGTGAGTACTATGGTACTCAACGCCCAGGGTGGTACTCGAAATGGGAGTACATCTTCGTTGGATATAGCGACGAGCTCGATGACTTTGTTTGGGCACACAAATGGATATCCATGGAGTCCAACAATGGCTGTGACACCTACAAAAATCATCATGGAGCCAAGTGGTGTAGGCACAGCAACCTTTGGATGTGATATATTCGTCGAGTACACATCCTCGGCTCCAGACGGTAAGTTAGAATCAATTAGTATAGGCGACGACACGGTTAAATCTTTTGTCTATTAATAGTAATAATGTCCACGAACATCCAGGTGCTTCCTGGAAAAGTAGGGATTTCAAATACAAGCCCTACACATACACTTGATATTGGGTCAAATGTATATGTAGACGATACAGCAGATAATAAATTAACAGTCAATGGTAAAATTTACACCACGGACATCACAGTCGCTTCGAACCTCACGGTCATGGGGACGACGACTGTTATAAATACCGAAAATCTCTCTATTAAGGATCCCATCATTGAATTGGCTCGAGACACCATAGGAACTGGTGACACGGGTATTTTGATGAAACGAGCGGCGAATGAAAGTAACGTCGCCGTATTCTATGACGAAGGTGTGGGCTTCAAGATTGCTCACACGATGTCTGGAGCCAATGGAACACAGATTACGGTCGATACAGCCAACACGTTGCCTATTAATTTATATGGCAACGTGACCGTGACGTCAAACCTCGAGGTCGGTACAGCCAATCTCTTCGTGGACACGACGACGGGGAATGTTGGCATCGGGACGACGAATCCTTCTGTTGAATTGGATGTTTCTGGTAAAGCAAAAATTACAGCAAATGTCGAGGTTGGCACGGCGAACCTTTTCGTGGATGTGTCCACGTCGAATGTTGGCATCGGGACGAACACTCCCGCGTATCCATTGGATGTCCATGGGACTGCGAATGTTGGGGCCCTTTATTCGACACTCACGTACTCCAACACCTCGGCGAACATCGTGGCGTGGAACAGTTCGACGGACGAAATCATTGATTCGGGTCTCGAGAAGGGATTCACGGAACATCCGGTGGAACCCATCGTTTTTGATGAAATCACGGGAAGTTATCCAAGTATAGGAAAATTATGGAATGCAAATGTCGATGGTCACGGGACATACGAAATCACCGCTTCTTCGTTTTATACATCCTCCGGGCAAGAGGCGCGCCCACCATGGCGTCTATTTAATCACAAACCAAGTGATGGTTCTTACTGGCAACAATCTTTTGGTACAATATATAACACTTCGAGTCCCTATGAATACACTGGGACCACTCAATTTACTACGGATGTGGGTGGTACGAGATATATGGGACATTGGGTACAAATTAAAGTTCCGTATGCGATTACCCTCGCGCACACGGATGTGTATAGAACACCCGCGTCACAGTTTACGGACGCACCATCGAGAGCGCCCGGAGCCGGTGTGTTTCTCGGTTCGAATGATGGTGAGGACTGGTACAAACTTACCGAGTTTAGTGGGGCATCCTATGCCTCAGATGACAAAGAACGCATCAACGTGAACGCGACGACACCGTACCAGTACTATAGATTTGTGATTACTAATATTGTGGGAGGTAATTCACAATCTATTGTCAATTTCAATGAATGGCGCCTCTTCGCCGAAAAACCGGTGACCCGCATGGAAAACGTCCACATCTCTGGGGACCTCTCCAGTGAAACGATCCAAACGGGGTACATCAAGTGGCCCAAGGTGGCCCTCAAAGCCAATGAGAGTGAGGGGTACGTGGCGAGTGAATCATCATCATTCAATAACAACTTTATCGGATTTCATGCTTTCGAGGATAAGAGCGAATACACAGATGGTGGAGCACCATCTTGGGCGTCGGGTAGTACATCATTTTCTAGCGGTTCGGCCGCAGTCAGTCGAACCACCGGTTCCGATACATTTAATCACGAATGGCTTCAGATTCAACTCCCGCAAGCTATTCAATTGTCGTATTTCAACATAATCAGACGTGATACAGATAGTAATAGAGTAAATGAAGCACCGAAGTCTGGTAGAATGTATGGTTCGAATGATGGAGTCACGTGGACCAAGTTGGTGTCATGTAGTGACCTGACATATACCGATTACACACCAACTCGTGTCGATGTGAACAGTACCACTTCATATAAGTACTTCAGATTGGCGGTCACAACCACTACGTACACATCCGGAGCAGTTGCTTATACCGCCATCAACGAACTCCAACTCTTCGAAGCCGCCACG
>Ga0181388_1000707_pt1 | contig 10828 bp, 4 predicted proteins | sample 11SPOviralmetaG_FD_130120 | JGI IMG/M metagenome (GOLD analysis project Ga0181388, IMG submission 130120) | Marine viral communities from the oligotrophic San Pedro Time Series (SPOT) site, San Pedro Channel, CA, USA - 11 SPOT_SRF_2010-05-17 | ecosystem: Environmental > Aquatic > Marine > Strait...
AACATATAAAGACGATTTCCTTGATAGTGACAACTATCATCGTATACTATTTAATAGTGGACGTGCATTACAGGCAAGAGAACTTACCCAGATGCAAACAATCATCCAAGAGGAGATTGCAAGATTTGGTCGTAATATATTCAAAGAAGGTTCTGCCGTAAATCCTGGTGGACCAAGTATTAATAATGAATATGAGTTTGTTAAACTTGCTGCCAATGCTCTTAGTGGAATAACAAGTTCAAGTCTTGTAGGATTAGAGTTTACTCAGGCAAATGGTGCAAAGGCACGTGTTCTTGAGGTTGTTGAAGCAACAGGTTCAGACCCAGACACTCTTTATATTCAATACACATATACAAAAGATGGTGCGGTAGGAACAACTCCAGTTCGTTTCGGTGAAAATGTAAGCATCACTAGCGGAGACATAACGTTAACAACTGCTAAAATAGCACAACAACCTGTAACAGGTCGTGGTTGTAAAATAAATAATGCAGCAGGAGATTTCTTTGTAAGAGGTCATTTCGTATTCGTAAAACCACAAGGACTTATACTTTCTAAGTATTCAAACAATCCAAGTAAAGTTATTGGTTTTAAAGTAACAGAAGATATTGTTACTTCAACAGATAATAATGCGTTATTCGATAATCAAGGGGCAACACCAAACACCACGTCGCCCGGAGCAGATAGGTATCGTATACAACTTGTTTTAACAACAGAAGATTTAGTTGCTTCGTCCGAAAACTTCGTTTATTATTGTGATGTATTTGAAGGTAAAATTGTTGATCAAGTAGATGGTAAAGATGATTATAATAAAATAAATGACCTTCTTGCAGAAAGAACGAAAGAAGAGTCAGGTAACTATATAGCAAAAAGATTTAAGTCAACTGTATCTGATGCTGGGGTTAATGTTAATGTTAATGTTTCTCCAGGAATTGCTTATGTAAATGGATATAGAGCATCAACAGAAAAACCAACTGACCTCACTATAGCAAAATCACAAACAACTATCGTAAAAGATAATGATATTGCTCCAGTTTCATATGGTTCATTCTTTGTATGTGATACCTTTGAAGGTAAGTTTGGTATAGATTCATTTGAGGTGATCAACCTAAGAGACAAAGCAGGATATACAGATGGTACAACCTTAACATTAGGTACTGCAAGAGTTAGGTATGTAGAGAAAGAAGGAAGCAATTTTAACGTTTATTTATTTGATATTAAAATGACATCAGGTAAAAGCATTGGTGACGTAAAAAGTATTGGTATAAACACTGAAAGATTTGCTAACGTCGTATTAGAAAACACTAAAGCAGTTTTAAAAGAACCTGCTAATCAAACACTTGTTTACTCTACTTCACATCCACGTATTAAAACTATAGCGAGTCCTTCATTCGAAGTACAAAGGGCGATTTCTGCTACAACAGGCGCTAATGGTGACTTTACAATATCTGGATTAAATTCGGATAAAGGTGAAACTTTCGTAAACTCAGACCAATGGATAGTAACGGATGATTTGACAGGAGATGTTGCGTCATCAACGTTTACAATAACTTCTCCTTTTACTTCTGCTTCAATCAATACTTCTCTTGCTAGTGGTAGAGCAGTAACAGTATTAGCAAAGGTTAATAAAGCAACTCCAAAAGTACGTACTAAGAAACTACATGAGAAAACTTTATTAGTAGATTTAGCACAAGGTCTATTAACAGATAGTAGAACTGGAGTAAAATATGTTGACTTACATCAAATAGATATTGTATCAGTATCAGAAATAAAACAGACTAACACTAATGGAGTAGACTTATCATATAAGTTTACTGTTGATAATGGTCAAAGAGCAAGTCATTACGCAAATGGACGACTCGTATTAGATGCGGGTGCTTCTGACCCAACAGGAACTCTTTTCATAAAATATAAACACTTTGAACATCTGGCAGGAGACTTTTTCTCCCCTGATTCTTATACTGGTGAAATTACTTATGAGAAAATACCGAACCTTAAAGAAAACTCAAGAAGTACTATAAACTTAAGAGACGTTATTGACTTCCGTTCTTCAGTAGACTCTGCAGGAGCATTTAGTAATGGCGGTAGAACTGCTGTTATTAACGAACTTCCAAAAAGTGGTAATTTCTTTAGTGGAGATGTAACAAACTATCTAAAACGTTCAGATAAAATAGTTGTAACCGAAGATGGTATTATTAAGAATATCACAGGCACTCCTGCTCTTTCACCATCAGTTCCTCCAACACCAGAAAATACTCTTCCTTTGTTTGAGATAGAACATAATGCTTATGGTTTAAATGAAAAAGATTTAGTTATAAGACCCGTGGAAGCAAAAAGATTTACTATGAAGGATATCTCTAAGTTAGAGAAACGTATCGACAAACTTGAAGAGGTTACTTCATTATCACTACTAGAGGTTGATACTAGTTCGTTACTTGTACTAGATGGTTCTGGAGCAGTTCGTACTAAGTCAGGTTTCTTTGTAGATAACTTTAGAAATCGTGCTTTTACAGATACACAAAATATAGAAAATCGTGCGGCGATTGACCCATCACTTGGAACATTACAACCACAACAAGTAACAGATAACTATACATTAAGATATGATTCAGACAAGTCAAATAATACTGTACTGAAAGGTGATATTGTATATATCAACTACAGTCATGACTCTGCCATAAAACAAACGAAAGTTACAGGTACAGAAAATGTAAATCCGTTCGCAGTAATAACAGGAACAGGTAGTATAACAATGTCTCCTGCCTCAGATGAATGGCAAGACATAACATTTAATCCTGCTAATATTATAGAACAAACTGACGCGGTTGGGTTTGCTGGCGCATCTTTTGATTGGTCTACTAATAACTTCGTTCCAATGGCAGGTTGGGGTGAGATAACACAAAACTTCTTTAATGGTTGGAATGGTGACCAAATGTGGAACTGGAATGGCGTTACGTCAAGACCTCCGCAACAAATACCAACAGGAACTCCTGCTTCTAATCAAGTGAGAAGAGGCATAGATGAATTCACAGGAAGAATTGTTGTAGGTAATAGAACTATACGTGAGGTTGTAGACGAAAGAGAAGTGTCATTAACATTCTTACCTTTCATAAGACCTCGTAAAGTATTCTTCAAAGCAGAAGGACTGAGACCAAATACAAGGTTCTATCCATTCTTTGATGGAGTTGCTGTAGATAACTTCGTAAAGTCAGAAACTTTCCAAAACTTCTCTGATTCAACTGCAGGTGGAGTTGAGTATGGAGATGAATTTAGAAACTCAACAGAGCATCCGCAAACTAAATCAACTTTAGAATCAGATGCAAACGGAACAGTTCAAGGTTCTTTCTTTATTCCTTGTAATGCTATTCCCGAAGACGAAGATGCGACAGATACAGGTGTAAGGTTTAGAACAGGGGAACGTGAGTTTAAACTCCTTGATATATCTTCGAACGATAATGATGTTGCTACAAGCACCGCGTCATTTATTTATGTTGCTTCCGGAACACTTTCTACTCGTGTACAAACTATGGTTGCGACTCGACCACCAAGACCTATAAGAACTCAGATAGACCCTCTTGCACAATCATTCCGTGTAACAAAAGAAAATGGTATGTTCGTAACTAAAGTAGATTGTTACTTTAAAACGAAAGATGCTTCTGTTCCTATTCAATTACAAATAAGACCTATGGTAAACGGTGTTCCGTCATCATCAGAAATTCTTGGAAACGCAATTAAGTTTGTAAATGCTGGAAGTGTTGTGTTACCATCAGAACAAACTGCAACAGCAGTACTTGCTGCACCGACAACCTTTGAGTTTGATGAACCAATCTTCTTGAACCCTAATACTGAATATGCGATTGTTCTTCTTGCTGATTCAACAAACTATGAAGCATATGTTGCAGAAACTTATGCTTTTGAACTTGGTTCTACTGAAGCAAAAATTAGTAGTCAACCTTCTATGGGTTCATTGTTTAAATCACAAAATGGTTCAACTTGGTCTCCTGACCAAACTAAAGACTTAATGTTTAAAATGCATAATGCTGTTTTTGATACGGCAGGTGGTACTGCGGTATTTGAAAATACAGATACACCGAATATGTTACTTAGTAGTAATCCCCTTTACTCTGTAAGTGGTGATGCTACAATAAGTGTACTTGCACCTAAACATGGATATAGATTAGGTGATGTTGTTACGATTGCAGGATTAACAGGAAGTGACAATAATGGTATAACTGCTGCAAATATTAATGGTGATAGAACCATAACAGCAGCAGATGGATTTGGATTCCAGTTTGAGGCAGGAAGTAATGCTGATACAACAGGTAGATTTGGTGGAGCATCAGTTAAGTTCCCTAAACAAACACAAGTTGATGGTGTAGTTCCAAACTTTAGTTCTCTTATTCCAGATAGTACTACTATTTCTTTTACTTCTCAGTTTACTAACGGAAAATCACTAGCAGGTTCAGAAACTCCATATGGTAAAGCACAAGTTACAGGAATCAGTATCGGTGAAGAAAACTTCTTTACTGTTCCTAAAATAATTGCGAACAGAGTAAATGAACTTGCTTCAATCGGTGCTGCGGGAAGTCTAGTTCGCTCTACAACTTTCAATATGAGTTTATCTACATCTTCTGCGGACGTATCCCCTATATTAGATACACAAAGAACATCTATAACAACTATATCTAATCTTATTGATAAGCAAGCATCAAGTGTAACTGCTGGATTTAATGTTCCAATAAATTATGTTGCAGAAACAAACGGATTTGGTGGTTCTGCTCTTGCTAAGCATCACACTGCAGTATCTTCTCTTGAAGAACCAGCAGTTGGATTAAAGGTTATTCTTGCTGCTCTTAGACCTAGTGAATCAGATTTCGAGTTATACTTCAGAACTTCAAATGACGGAGATGATATATTAGATAAAGACTGGACTCTTGCAACAAAAGAAATAGATGTTGCTCCGGATACTTCAAACTTTAGGGAGTATCGTTATCTCATAGGAGGAGTTGGTGGTACACTTGATGACTTTACTTCATATCAATATAAGATTGTTTTCTTGGGTACAAACTCTTCTTCTGTACCAATAATAAAAGACTTTAGGTCTATAGCATTGGCAGTTTAATGAGTTCACGTTTAATAATGGTAGAAAATGGTGTTGGTCTTGCAAGAGATAGACAAACAGGTAGCGTTATTAATATAAATAAAGAAGAAATAAGACAAGCACGCGAAAGAAAAAAACTAAGAAAACAAAAGGAAAACGAGTTCGAACAACTCAAGACAGATGTCTCTGAGATGAAACAACTCTTAAACACTATAATAGAGAAACTATAATGACCACAGCAGCAAATAAACCGAAACTTGTTATTACCAATACCTTCTCGGATTTGGTGACTAAATTTAATACTGTCTCTATTGACTTAGGAGCGACAGGAGAACTTAATACATCACAAGACTCAGACGTAGTAGGAGCAATTAATGAATTAGAAGCAGACTTATTTAATGCAGAAGGTGGTACTAAAAGAACCCTTGCTTCGCTTACAACTACCGACAAAACTTGTATTGTAGATGCTATAAACGAACTTGATTTACTACAAGGAAATGTAGTACTGGGAACAGATGCATCCACAGTAACAGGTGCGATTGCAGAAATAGAAGGTGTCTTTGATGCCTCTGCGAAAGGTATTAGTGCGGGTTCAAGTGCATTCGATATAACAACTACTAACGCGAGTGGTATATCTCTTGCCGCGCCGATAACTTCTTTGACAGGAAAATTGGGTATAGGCACTACAAGTCCTACACAAGAAATTCAAATTGAAAGCACAGACCCGACTATTCGTTTAGTTGATACTGATGGAAATAATACAGTAGATTTTACTCAAAGTGGTTCTGCTCTTTATATAGATTTTGACAACAATGTAAGATTTAGAAACGGTGCTGATGTTGAAAGACTTAGAATTGATACTAGCGGCGCACAGGTAACAGGTACATTAGATGTAACAGGTGTGGTAGATGTAACAGGAACATTAAATTTATCTTCACACTTGGATATGCCAGATGCCGCACAAATAAAACTAGGTAATGATGACGATTTCATATTACAACACGTAGCAAGCGGAAGCGTTTCATCAATCCAAGGGCAAGTGGTTAAGATACAAAATCTTGCTGGAACCGAAATAATGGCAACATTTAATGCCGATGGTTCTTCAAATTTATTTTATGATAATAGTGCAAAACTTTCGACGACCAGCGATGGCATTGACGTTAAAGGAATAGTAAATCTAGATACTGATGCTGTAATAAAGGGTGGTACTGCTACTGCAATAACTTTAGATGGTGCGAATGTTACTATGGGCGGTAACATAACTATAGCAGGAAATGTGGATGGAAGAGATGTTTCTGTAGATGGTGCTAAACTTGATTTAATCGAAGATAATGCTACCGCAGACCAAACTGCTGCAGAAATTAGAACATTAGTAGAAGCAGCAACCAATTCAAATGTATTTACAGATGCTGACCATACTAAGTTAGATGGTATTGATACAACTGCTGTATCCGCAAACTCTACTGCTATAGGTACACTTGGTAGTTTAAGTTCTGATATTACTGTTGATAGAACTAATTTAGTTGCAGCAATTAATGAACTACAAGGCGACATAAATCAAATTAATTCTAGCGGTGCATCAGCAAACAATACCATAATAGGTACACTTACTCAAATGCTAACAAGTGAAGATTCAGATGTTGTAGGTGCAATCAATGAACTTCATACAGAAACTCTTGCTAATACTACTAAGTTAAGTGGTATTGAGGCACTTGCTGATGTAACACTAAATCAAATATCAGCAGGAACTAATATAACTATTTCAGCAGGTGGAGAAATTAGTTCTACAGATACTAATACTACTTATTCAACCGCAACTTCTTCTGCACTAGGTCTTGTTAAAATTGGTTATACTCAGAATAGTAAAAACTATCCCGTTCAATTATTAAACGGTCAGATGTATGTTTACGTGCCTTGGGATACAGATACAGATACTAATACACAAAATACATACGATGTTTCAGCGGTAACAGCAACTGGTGGTGCTCAACTTAGATTAGGTGGTTCTGGTCCAACAGCAGCAGCAACAGATAATGTAAAATTTGCGAGTGGCGGTGCAACAACCGTTTCACAAACAGACCCAAGTACAATAACAATATCATCAACGGATACTAATACGCAATTATCTAATGAACAAGTACAAGATATAGTTGGTGGAATGTTGGGCGGTACTGAAACTGGAATTACAGTAACTTATCAAGATGGTACTGGAGATATTGATTTCGTAGTTGCGTCTCAAACTGATAATAACTTTACAACTGCCTTAAAAAATAAATTAGATGGTATTGAGTCTAATCTTAATGCTTTTGTTGAACCTAGTCAGGCATTGACTACTACCGCGACAACTGTTGCAGATGCGATAAATGAGTTAAAGACGGCGATTCCATTAGTGTTTAATGCTGCAGGAACACAGTTGAACTAGGATTAGTTTATGCCTAAAACACCATTAAAACAAAAAACCGTAGGTGAACCTAATGTTCAGGAGATAACAACTGCTGAACACAACTACCTCGCATATCTTGCGGGGTTAGAGTTAGAAACTGCTTCAGGAACTTATAGTGAATCAGTACTTGGTTCACTTGGTAAAACAAATCAAGGTGGTACTGATTTGAGTATCGGGACGTTCACTAATACACGTCGTGATGGTGACGTAGGTGATCATGGTTCTAGTGCCCTTAATATTACAACAACAAATACAGTTGTATATCAACAAGATGCTACATATAGTGAACCCTCTAATTTCCGTCATCCTTTATATCAACACGAAGTAAGTAATCTAACAAGAATACAAGAGTTTAATGATACTGACCAATTAGAACTCGGAGAAACTCTTGCGGGTATTATATACGCAAATGATTATCCTGGCACATTTAAAATAGCAACATCAACACCAAGCGGTGGTTATACTGTTGCGGTTTCAAACTTCTTACAAGATACCAGAGCAGATGGTACAACAAATTATAATTTATATCAAAGGACAAGCATGACTGCCCCAACCGAGATTGATTTGATGGCAGTTGCAAGAGGAACTTCTTCACCCTTTAACGCAAAGACAGGGACTTATAAAGGTCTCATAGTAATGTCAGATGCTCATAGAAGAGAGACCGTAAAGGCATGTCTTGATAGATATCTTTCTACAATAACAAGTAGTGTTAAACCTATTGGTTCATATTTAATTAGAACTTCTGCTCCATCAGAGACAGGAACTTGGGTAGAAAAAGGAACTATCTTAGATAAAAGAAATGAAATAGCAGAAGAAACAGTGGGTAGTTCAAATACGACAACATATAATGCTGATAGTCAAACTCATTGGGAAAGAAATGCAACAGGACTTGGTGGAGGAGTTACGGTTAAAATAAGTGGTTCTACTGTAGCAACTAGTAGTAACACATCTACAACATTTACATCTTTAGTTGTTGGTAATACGACATATACTAGGATAGGTAATGTTGTCTCAAGTCCTTCGACAGGAATAACTAGGTATTCTTTCACAACAACAGTGGGAAGTTCATCTCAAGAAGATGTAATTCAGAGTTCTACAGAAACTATAGCAACATATAAATTGTATGTAAGAACTGCATAAAAACATATATATACACGTGTAGTGTAAAAAATATATGTATATCTAACCCTCCCTAAAGAGTACTTTAAGTATACTATAATTTCGTATAAAAGTCAAGCATAAAATATATTTTTATTTCCCAATTATAGGGTTACAAAAACATATAAATAGGTGTAATGATTAAACAAAACGGAATTAGAAAATGGCACTAGTATCACACGAAGATATCGTAATAAACCAAGGCACAGACGTCGCGATAGAAATACATCTCGTTCACGATAGTGGTAGTGTTTATGACTTAACAAATAAAACAGTAACCTCAAAAATGAAGAGAAGATATGCTGACTCAGCAGGAGACCCCTCAACAGTATCCTTCAACTCAGTTATTGCGACACCTCCAACAGATGGTATCGTAACATTATCCCTAACTAACGCAGTCACAGATGCCCTTGAAACAAGAGGTCGTTATGTGTATGACGTAGAACTTTCCTTTGTAGACGCAGATAATAATACTATTATCGAAAGAATACTCCAAGGAGAAGTAGAAGTTTCACCCTCAGTAACAAGATAGATTTAATATGCCTTCAGTTATATACCGAGACCCAAAGATTAAAATAAATGCTGTTGTCTATAAGGACACCACAGTAAGAGTAAAGAAACTTGTAGTAGGAACTCCCGTAAAAAGAGTTACTTCAGGTGCATTTAATATTGATAACCTTGCAGGAGTAAGTACTTTAAATAAGACTGTAGGTTCTATACTTGCATACAATGCGTCTGATACAAATTGGTCTACCGCAAACTTTGTTGCGGGTAACAACCTGTCTATTGCTTTCGATAGTGCCGCTAACACATTTACGTTTGGTACAAATGCTGCATTAACAGACGTAACCTCACTTGACGCAACGAGTACGAGTACAATACGTGGTATATTATCTGCAAGCGGTGACCTCTCATATAACTCTTCAACAGGTCAGTTCTCTTTCGATGTCGAGAATGTATATACTAAAGCAAACTTTGATAGTGACCTTGGACTTGCGAATACAGGACAACTCCCCGAAGGAAGTAACTTATATTATACTGACGCAAGGTCAAGAGGTTCTATATCCGTAACAGATGCAGGAGGAGATGGTTCTCTTGCGTACAATAGTAGTACAGGTGTAGTAACATATACTGGACCAAGTGCGAGTGAAGCACGTGCACATGTTTCTGCCGTTGATGGTGGAGGTGATGGGTCATTTACATACAACTCTGGAACAGGGGCATTTACTTATACTGGACCAAGTGCCGCAGAAGTTCGCGCACATATAACCGCAAACAAAGGTTTAAACATAAGCAGTGGTGAGTTGAATATTGACTCTGCTAATGTCAAGGGAATGTTCTCAGGGGGAACAGGGGTTACTTATAATAATGGAGTAATATCCATAGGTCAACCTGTAGCAACAAGTTCAGATGTTACCTTTAATGATATGATCATATCAGGTAATCTTACTGTATCAGGAACACAAACTACTGTCAATACCGAAACATTATTACTCGCAGATAATGTAATTGTGGTAAACTCAAATGCTACAGGAAGTCCAACCGAGAATGGTGGTATTGAAATTGAACGTGGTGACGCAACTAATAAGACCTTGATATGGAATGAGACTATCGACAAGTGGACAGTAGGTTCAGAAACATTCGTGGCAGGAACCTTTGAAGGTAATCTCACAGGTAATGTCACAGGTAATGTTACAGGTCAAACTTCAGATATATCTAATCACGATACTGACGATTTAACAGAAGGTTCAACTAATCAATATCATACTACTGCTCGCGCAAGGGGTGCGGTAAGTGCAAGTGGAGATTTATCTTATAACTCATCTACTGGTGTATTCTCTATTGATGTTGAAGACGCATACACTAAGGTAAACTTCGATAGTGACTTGAGTGCCGCAAACACAGGACAACTTCCAGAAGGTTCAAACTTATACTATACAGATGTTCGTGCTGACGCAAGGATAACGAATGCTCTTATAGACGAAGACAATATGGTATCTAATAGTGCCACGAAACTTCCGAGTCAACAATCTGTCAAGGCATATGTTGATGCGCAAACAACCGATGAGACCGCAGAAGGTTCAAGTAATCTTTATCATACTACCGCACGCGCACGAGGCGCAGTATCC
>Ga0181388_1000708_pt1 | contig 10818 bp, 9 predicted proteins | sample 11SPOviralmetaG_FD_130120 | JGI IMG/M metagenome (GOLD analysis project Ga0181388, IMG submission 130120) | Marine viral communities from the oligotrophic San Pedro Time Series (SPOT) site, San Pedro Channel, CA, USA - 11 SPOT_SRF_2010-05-17 | ecosystem: Environmental > Aquatic > Marine > Strait...
ATAAGAACATATTTATTATCGAACAGTGAGCCAAAATGTATGAAGTGTAATAAAATATGGAATCTTAATTTCTTAGTAATGAATCTAAATAGGAGTTTTGTAACAAATGAGTATTCGTCCCACAATAAACAAAACCTGCTTGAGCGTGAAATAAGCAAACTTCCAGATAGTATGAATGATGTAGAATATACTAAATCCAAACTCAATGAAGCCCAGAGAATATACGATGAGTGCAATACGCTTCAAGTTGATATTGATGCATATAGTAAACAAATACAGCATCTTATGTATCTACAAAAACCAATAAGAGATAAAAAATATAAATTAATGGTTGATAAAAAAATGTGTGAAAGAGAAGCATTTAATTTTACAAATAAAAAAATTGAAGCACAAGAAAAAAAAGCGTTTATCATGCCATGTCCCGTGGAAAACTGTAGAGGTTTCTTATCTAAAAGTTATAAATGTGGAATATGTTCGACGCATACTTGTCCAAAATGTTTTGATATTATTGGAAAGAATAAAAATGAAGAACATACGTGTAACGAAGATAATATCAAAACTGCCGAATTAATTAAAAAAGAAACTAAACCATGTCCTTCTTGTGGAACACGTATTTCGAAAATAGACGGATGTGACCAAATGTGGTGTATTGAATGTCATCAAGCATTCAGTTGGAAAACCGGTCTTGCCGATACTGGGGTCGTCCACAATCCTCATTTTTACGAATTTCAAAGAAATAATAATGGTACCGTAGCAAGAGCCCCGGGTGATGTATTATGTGGCGGTCTTTGTGGATGGAATCATTTACAATCAAGGATTATAAATAAAATAACTGCATCGCCAATTAAACAAAATTCTTCTGTTTGGGTTAGGGTATTTGATACAACATCGCGTAGAACAATGATGAGGAACGGCAAGATAATTGATTTTTCCAAACAAGAAAATAAATATCTTGTAAATTATTTAAACGAAAATAACGAACTGGTAAATGAATATTTTAGTAAAAAAGATATTATTGTAGAAACAAACACTCGTATTACCTACCTACACCAATTTGTAACACACATTACACACGTAAGTCTTAATGATACATTAGCTATTATAAACGAAAATTCTGATGAAAATAAAACGAAAATTCTACGAGTTAAGTATTTACTGAACCAAATTACTAAGCAAGAATTGGCGGCGTGCACTTATAATATTCAAAATACTATCAAAAAAAATACCGAATTGCTTCATATTTATCAGCTACTTAATGTTGTTGGAATTGAAACATTTGCTAATCTGGTAAATAGTGATCTGGAAGGAGAACATTTAGTTCTTGAGGTAGAAAAACAATTAGAAACATATTCGGAACTTTGTAACTATTGTAATGAGCAATTTGCTGGTATTAGTGTAAGTTATAACTGTGTTGCTATGGAAATAAACAATGATTTTAAAATTAATACGAAAAAAGCAAGCATTAGAGAAATAAAAAAACATAATAATAATAATAATAGTAGTAAAGCAGCAGCAGAACAAAGCGATACTAATTAAATAATTTATATCTTTCATGAAACATTTTTTTTAATAATTTAATAAAATTTATTATATTATTATTTTTCATCCATTCTGGTACAACTATTATACCCTGTCCTCTTTTAAGATGCGTTTTCCCCTTAAATACAAGCATATCAAAAATTCGCAAAACTTTTTTTTCATCGTGTGTCATTTCTTTACGATCTATTCTATATTTACTTTTATAAATGTATCTATTATAATTACGCTCACTATATAGTTTGTAATATTTATTATGATTAATGTCGTTTGTTTTGTTAATAACTATACGATTTTTTATTAATCCAATACCTTTTATTTTGTTTGTATCATTATTCATCTCCAGTATAAAGATGTAAATTTTTGGTGTAAACACATCGCTTATTTGTTTAGGTGCGCCATATATACATCCATCCCAACTATTTTTTTCTCTCCACCTAACATTCTCCATATAGGTTTCATTATTAAATCTTGTCGTTGCAATTTCGCACATAACAACTAACACTCCTTTGTGACAACTACAAATCTTGATAAATCACGTCAATTTTATTTATTAATATTTTATTTACTAATATTATATAGATATGGATATACAGAGAGAAATTCCTGCATACTTTATTAGCTATTGTATTGTTACTCTTATAATCGTATATGTTTTTAAAATACCACAAATAATTACTGGGAAAAACAAGTTGGTTAATGAATATTATTATACCAATTCTATTAGCAGTTTCTTCTTGGATTTAGTTTTAATTTATTTATATATAAAAATTGCTTCTCATATAGCAAAAGTATTTAAAATAAAAACAACTTATAAAAAAATATTCATTGTATCGTTTACTACATTTATAATTTCGTCGTCGTTTATGTTTTTATTTTTAAAACAAAATAATAATTTATTCTTCACACGTTGGTTTAAAAGTGCTGGATTTTATGCTGTTTTTTATGATATTGTTATAGTAACAAGTCTTTTTATAGTAAATAATTATACAAAATCATTCATTCTAAATTAATTTAAAGCGCAACATATATCACAACAATGTAACAACAAGGCACCACATAAAGACATCACTATACAAATTAATATAACTACCCCCAAATAAAATAGATATAAAATTTCTCCCTCTAATTTGATAGAATATTTTTCATCTGTTTTATTTTCTTTTAATGCTATAATAATAAACATAATTCCGATTCCAATGCAACATATTGTTAAGAACGCAGAACAATAAACGGTATTATTAATATTATTATTATTAATATTAATATTATTAATATTATTATTAATATTTTTTGGACTATTTACATGATTATCGTCATTAATATTAATAGCAGTATTAGCAGTAGCAGTATTAGCAGTAGCAGTATTAGCAGTAGCAGTATTAGCAGTAGCAGTATTAGCAGTAGCAGTATTAGCAGTAGCAGTATTAGCAGTAGCAGTAGCAGTAGCAGCAGTACTCTCTGGTTCTTTCCTTGTATTAGAAGATTTAAATGAAATATCTGTTTCTGTTTTTAACAACCTTACTAACTTTGGTTTTGGATAAGCATCATAATAAATTTCCACTTCCAATCCGTTATCTTTTGGTGATTCTTTTGACATATTTTACTTAATAAAAATAATTATGTATTTAGCTATTCAATTTTATAATAATTATACTACTATTTTTCATCCATTAACATTATTGCCATTGCTGCATAATTATGGAGGTCTATTAATGTATCTCTTATACTTTCATCATCAACTAAATTTATCCCTTTGCTTGTTATATTTTGAAGTCTTTGTATTTTATCACCAATACGAACTAAAACACCAACTGGTCCATATGTAGCAAACGCATCACCGTAATCTTTATTTTTTTTTTCAAATAATGTTCTTCCTTCTAATTGTATAATATCTAACTGTTTGACACGATGATTATTTTCTTCAATTCTTTCGTGCTTTTTAATTAATCCTTCTGGCGTATGTTCATTTTTATGATATCGTATTTGTTCACCCAGATTATAAGCTTGCTTTTGCAAATCTATGGTTTTATTATTTGTTTTGCCTTCCATATAAATTAATTTTATTAATAAATATTTAAATCAATTTAGATTTTTAAACATATAACAATTAGTTACAATTTTTGTAATAATTCGTCATATTTGTTATTTAAATCGTGATATTTGTTATTTAAATCTTTAATCATATTCATATTTGTTAGTAACGTTTTTTCTAAACTAAATATTGTTTTTGTTTTTTTACTATTTTGATTTAGTAAAAACGCATTATCTACCTCAAGTTTTTTGGTTCTTATATTCATTTCATTAATTGCCCCTATACAAATACTTATTATACTATTGAAATCAATTGATAATAACTCTTCGTTATCACACACTATATCTTTCAATTGAGGATTAGTTAAAATTCTTTTTAATAAAAAACCATATTCATAACTCCAATTTGTTTTCTTTTTATTATAATTCGCCCACTGTTCTATTGTAAATGAATTATTTTTTTTTGGTTCTATTATTTTTTCAAATTTATATATATCCAGATTTTCTATTAATTGTAAATTATTATTTACTTTTATTCCATTAAATCTTGTTTTTGAATCTATTATGGTATAATACATTGAACTATTTGTAATACCATTCACACTTAAATGATAATTAGGGTCATTATTACATATACCAACGCGTCCTTCAATATTATCATGTAATATTAATTTACCAGCACGCTTCTTATTGGCACTATGTATTACATTCATAGTTATGTTATCATTTGTATCTTTACTAAATGACAGTTCGGAACTATCTAAAAATGAAAATTTAACTATTTCATTTTCTTTACCGCTTTTAATTATATGTAATTCACATTCTGGTATTTCTGTCCCAATACCGATTTTTCCTTTTGTGGTAATAATATCATTATCTCCTTTTTGAATTATTTTATTAATAGCAGAAATATTTGTTTGCTTTATTTCATTTACTCCATTACCCGATTGATTTATTATTGCATCGTTTTTTGTTTGAGTTAGATTTGTATTATTTACATAATATCTGGTATCCAAAGTATCGCTTGTAAAAGTAGCATTATCGCTTATTATATTTATTTTACCATTATTTATATCAAATATTAATTTTTTTATATCATACTTACTGTAATATTGTGCAGAATTTAACTTTGAACCATCATTAAATATTATGTTTTTTACATTTGTGTCATTTAAAAATGATGATGGACCATTAATTTGTAATTTATTATTAATTGTAAGATTTTTTTTTATAACAACATCTCCGTCTGTTATGATACTATCTTTAAAATTTATTTTATCTTTAAAATTTATTTTATTTTCAACATTAATATCATTTTCTGAATTTAGTGCTTTTATTGTATTTGTTTCAATAATAGGAGTTTTCGTATTATTTTTACATTTAATATTAAATACATCAATATCCTTATGAAATAATGTATTAGATACTATTTCCAAACGTTCAGTAGATTCGGAATTAACATAACCAAAAGCACCTATTTTAATACCTTTATTTGTTGTCATGTCATTGCGTGGTGTCATCAAACCTTCGGTATAATTCCAAAAACTATCTGAATTATTACTAACAGTTAGTTTGATTTCTTTGATGTAATCACGAATTGCCGAACAGGTTGCTAATTCATCATTATTCGAATTAATAAAACTTGTATAATTATTCACGATACCACTTCCTTTATAATTATCAGAAAAAATGTCTTTTGCTATAACTTTACTATAACTAGCATGATTTATAGCTTTTGTTTGATTATTTTTCCAAGAACTCATAATATAATATGAAAATACATTTAATTTTGTATTTATAGTTTATAGTTTATTTTTTATATAATTAAAACTTTTTTATAAATTAACTACATAAGATGAAAAATGAAAAAAATGAAAAAAATAAAAAAAATAAAAAAAATGAAAAAAATGAGAATTATAGATTAATTAACAAAAATGTAGAAAAACAAACATATTTAGATGAATATTATAGTAAAGAGTTTTTAAATAAATTATTTTCTTAATATGTTATTAATATGAATACTTCGGATAAAAAAAAAGAAAAAACTAAAACTCTTAAAAAAAAATTATTATTAAAATTGAACCAAAATGCAAATATTAGCAAAGAAAGTATTAAAGTAAACAAAGAATTGAAAAAAATGAAAAAAGTGAAAAAAATGAAAAAATTAATAATAGTAGATAATTTAAATCCAACTCCAAATACTACTTTAATGAAAAAAAAACCCAAACGTTTTAATGAAGAATTTATAGATATACTCAGCGAATTAACCGATATAATGGTAAGTAAAGGCGATCCATTTCGCGCAAAAGCATATCGCGATGCGGTGGAAGTAATTATTAAATATGATGGGGATATAAACTCGGCAAATCAATTGGAAGGTAAAAAGGGGATAGGCAAGACAATGCTAACCAAACTAAATGAGTACATAGAAACCGGTACATTGCAAATATTGGAAAAAGAGAGGAAGAACCCGATAACCGTTTTGACCAAAGTTTATGGCATTGGTCCAAAAAAAGCCAAGCAACTTGTGGATATTGGTATAGAAAGTATTGACGATTTAAGGAAAAATCAAACCAAGAATGAAATAGATGATTTGCTAACAGATAATATAAAACTTGGAATTAAATATTTCGATGATATTGAGAAAAGAATACCGAGAGAAGAAATCAAAAAATATAAATCTATGTTTGATAATTTATTTAATGAGAATGCTTCTTTAGTTGGCACCCAATTTGATATTGTTGGTTCCTACAGAAGAGGGAATAAAACATCTGGTGATATTGATATTATTATTACAAATAATAAAAATAATAAAGAGATATTTAAAAACGTAATAGACATTTTAATAGAGAAAAAAATTATTATAGAGGTGTTATCGCTTGGTAAAGTAAAAAGTTTAACTATATGTAAATTACCAAACGAAACACCACGTCGTGTAGATTTCTTATATTCGCCACCAGACGAATATTATTTTGCGCTATTGTATTTTACTGGAAGTAAAGTATTTAACACTTTACAACGACAAAGAGCACTTGACTTGGGATACACCTTGAACGAACACGGTTTACATAAAATAAATAAAGGTGTTAAGGGCGATAAGGTGAATCAAAAATTTACAACCGAAAAAAGCATTTTTGATTTTCTTGAAATGGAATATTGTCCTCCAGAAAAAAGAAATGATACACTGTGTATAAAACAACTTGATAAAAAAAAGGATGATAAAAAAAAGGATGATAAAAAAAAGGATGATAAAAAAAAGGATGATAAAAAAAAGGATGATAAAAAATCATTTTCGGAATTGTCAGAAACGGAATTGTCTTCACTTATAAAACGTGCAAATGATGAGTATTATTGTAAGAATGAACCGATAATGAGCGACGACGAGTATGATTTGCTGATAGAATATATGAAAAATAAATATCCCAATAATAAAGTAATTGATGAAGGGCATACAGCGTGCGCTATAACAAAAAATAAAGTTAAATTACCATATGAAATGTGGTCTATGGATAAAATAAAGCCTCATTCTAAATCTCTCAGTAATTGGATTGCTAAATATAAAGGACCATATGTTTTATCTTGTAAATTGGATGGAGTAAGTGGTCTTTATACCACCGAAGGAAATGACCCGAAATTGTATACTCGGGGCAACGGTAAAATAGGACAAGATGTATCGCATTTAATACCTTATTTAAAATTACCAAAAACAAAAAATATTGTTCTAAGAGGCGAATTTATTATTTCGAAAAAACTTTTTGAGGAGAAATATAATAGTTTTTCGAATTCGCGAAATTTTGTAGCAGGAGCAATAAATCAAAAAAAAATTGAAATAAATAAATTTAAAGATATCGATTTTGTAATTTATGAAGTAATAAAACCGATATTAAAACCATACGAACAACTCGTATATGTAAATAAAGAAATAAAGGGCGAATATCCCGATATAAATATTGTAAGATATGCTAAGAGTGATACAATATCTGAGAAGATGTTATCAAAATTACTATTAAAATGGAAGGCTAATTATAAATATGAAATAGATGGTATTATATGTGCCGATAACAATATTTATGAAAGAGGCAATTCTAATCCAGAACATGCGTTTGCTTTTAAAATGATTATTAGCGATCAAATAGTTGAAACTAAAGTTATCGATGTAATTTGGACCCCAAGTAAAGACGGATACTTAAAACCGCGCGTTAAAATAGAACCAGTTACGTTAGGTGGTGCTAAAATCGAGTATGCAACTGGTTTTAATGCTAAGTTTATAAAAGATAATAAAATTGGTATTGGTTCAATTATTAAAATAATACGTTCTGGGGATGTAATACCTCACATAACAGATGTAGTAAAATCATCGGAAACACCAAAAATGCCAGATGTTGAATATATTTGGAATTCAACTAATATAGACATTATATTGGAAAATAAATCTGATGATAAAATCGTTCAACAAAAAAATATTTCGGGTTTCTTTACTATTATTGGTGTAGAAGGTCTCGGTCCTGGTAATGTTAAAAAAGTGTATAATGCTGGGTATGATACTATACCAAAAATTATTAGAATGAAAAAAGATGATTTTATGAGTGTAGAAGGTTTTAAAGATAAATTATCTGATAAAATACATATTGGTATTCAAGATAAAATACAAAATGTTTCTTTGCCAGAATTAATGCACGCAACAAATATATTCGGACGAGGTTTCGGAGAAAGACGTTTTAAAACAATACTTACTTCATATCCAGATATATTTACTGATTTTAAAAGTGAGAAAAATAATGTTGAAATTATAGAAAAATTAAATCAAATAAATGGTATGGCGAGTAAAACATCGCAAAATTTTATTAATAAACTACCTGAATTTATATCATGGATTAAAGAAACAAATTTAGAAAAAAAGTTGATTATAAATAAAAAAGATGATAAACATGATACTAAAGATAAAAAACATCCTCTTTATGGAAAAAAATATGTTTTAACTGGTTTTAGAGATAAAAAATTAGTTGAGAAATTAGATAGTATTGGTGCAGAGCAATCAAATGCTGTATCTAAAAATACATTTTTAGTTATTGTAGAATCTTATGATGAAGATACAGGAAAAGTTAGTAAAGCAAAAGAATTAAATATTAAAATAATTACACCCAATGATTTAATTCAACTTTATTTTACAATATAATTTTACAATTTAATATTGGCTGGTATGGAATAAAATGAAAATATTATAAAAGAAGTAACAAGAAAAAATTATAATTACATAAAATTGAATTTAAATTAATTGAATTTAAAATCAATTATAAAAATATTTATAACTAATCTATATTATGAAGTATATTTATTTACTAACTCAAATTATATTTACCATATATGCAACAAATATTAATGCGTTAAGTAAAGTATATTATCCATACAATCCAAATATTCACAATATGGGAAATCATGGATTTTTTGGAAAAATACATGCTAACTTAGCTCATATTTTTACACAAACCGTAAATGATAAAATATATATGACTGATATTAGACAAGATATTATTAATATGGAAGATGAAAATAAAACGTTTCTTGATGTTGGTTGTGGAACAGGATTTTCGACATCAAGCAATCCAGGTAGTATTGGTATTGATACAAGTTTTCCTATGATAAATAAAGCCAAACAATTATTTCCAAATAAACATTTTCAACCTGGCAATATTGAATTTTGGAATACAAAAAATAACTTTGATATTGTTACTGCTATGTTTGTTTTTCATGAAGTGCCTCAAGATTCCAGAAAAAATATTATTAATAAGATGAAACAAATAGCAAATGAAAAAATTATTATACTTGATATTCACACAGACTATAAACCAAGTAAATTAATGTTGGGTGGAGAACCATATATTGAAGATTATCTAAAAAATATTCAAAATGATTTACACGAGTTTGAAGAAAAAACATTAATAACATCACGGGTTAAAATGTGGTATTTAGATATTGATAAATAATAAATACTAAAATACTAAAATACTAAATACGAATTAATCGGAACATTTACCAATTACATTTCGTGTATGTTGCGAAGAACTTATTGAACCGGTTGTTATAATACTTTTAACAATACCGTGTATATTTTTATCATAACATGTATCATCGCAGTTAGGAGCATTACCTTTTATATTATCATGATTATTGCCACAATTATATGCTTTATCAAGTATATAAGAAGATTGGGTTTTTTCTCCTATATTAAACGATTTTTCTTTTTCCATTTTACTATTAAACAATTTAGGCGGACAACCACCACCATTACAAGAAGACGGATTTACTAAACGACTTGAAATGTAACCTTTGGTGGATAAAGTTGATTTTTTATTATTTAACATAAAATTACCGCCCCTTGAAATATTTCTTTTAGCATTTGTTTTTCTTTTCATTGTTGCGATTGACATATAATCTATAGTTAGAATTTTAATATTTATTTTTTTATAATTTAATTAATGGTTAATTGTGTTATTTAATAAATGATTAATTTAATACATAATATTATATATCCATTTAATGTCTTGGAAACAACATAAATCTAAAGAAAAACATATTATTGGAAGTGATAAAGTAATTACACAAGACATTACCGTAGAAAATTTAGTAAAAACACAAGGTATTAATAGTAATTATTTTGATGGTGAAGGTGTTTTACAATCAGCGAAACTTATTGATACAGGTTCAGACTACCAAGTTACATCGGCGAAAGCATTAGTGGAATTTTTAAGAAATAATACATTGGCATCTTTTGGTTCGGATCCATGCGGTCACTGGTTTAGAACTATACACGAAGGTAGTAATAGCGGTAATGTTATTTTTCCAAGTCATGATTATACAAATGACGAGGATTCTGCTTGCCAGTCAAATAAAGGTTGGAAAATTGGTGCTTATAATGCTAATTATCGAGATGTCGAGGATGGAAAGGGAACATTAGAATTTATTTCTAATGTTTCATTTGGACGAAATATGTCTATTGATGGTGGTTTAAGTACAGGATCACTCACTGGCCCGGATGCGTCGTTCAATAACATCGGTTCGCTTGACGACAACGCGATGCAAATTGTAACGGACGCGTCTTTCCAAAGCAACGTGGAAATATCCCATAATTTAATTGTTACATACGGAGAGGTCTCTTTTAATAAACTTCTCAGGGTTCCCGATGCTTCGTTTGATAACATCGGTTCGCTCGACGACAAAGCATTGCAAATTGTAACGGACGCGTCTTTC
>Ga0181388_1000710_pt1 | contig 10809 bp, 14 predicted proteins | sample 11SPOviralmetaG_FD_130120 | JGI IMG/M metagenome (GOLD analysis project Ga0181388, IMG submission 130120) | Marine viral communities from the oligotrophic San Pedro Time Series (SPOT) site, San Pedro Channel, CA, USA - 11 SPOT_SRF_2010-05-17 | ecosystem: Environmental > Aquatic > Marine > Strait...
AACACATAAATCAATACCACCACCTATACCTCGTTGGTTTTCTCTATCACCATCGTTTTCTATGTGATACTCAATACCAAGTTTACCAGCATTTTCTGCTAACCACTCGTTTGTACCATCCGTACAATTCTCAGCAAAGATAAAGATTGGCATATCATTGTAATAGCAATTCTGCCTAATGGATGTAACAGTTAGTTTTAAAAATGGTAAGTTATTGTAAGTTGGAATTACCGATGTTATTTTATTCATTTCGATAACCAAATAGCAAAAACTACTGCCCCAACAATACCAACCCAAAAAAACAAAATAAACATTAATGATAAAACAGGCTCCCACCATTGAGTTTTTCCATCATTATTCCAATCTGATAATGATAATAATATCTTTTTTATATTTTTATTCACTTTTCACTCCACTTATATTAGCAAAAAAATTGTACCAATACATACAAAAGTTATGAGCTGAATATAGTTCATCATAAACTTTTCTATTATTATCTATAATATACGATAATTTATTGGGATTATCAAGCATTTTTATTACTATTTCATTTAAATTTTTCCAATCCAAATCAACCGGTATGTAAGTTTCATTTTCTATATACGGATTTGGATGAGTATTAACCCTTTCCATAGTAGGTTTAATCATAACAACACCAAACTCAGGAATTTCAAAATCACGATAACAAACTTCCCCTTGACCAAATGGCGAAAGAGCCATCTTAGATTGATATAAAGATTGTATATATTCTTGATATGGAAGTTTATCTTTACGGAATGTATAGCCTGGATTATCACCGATTATATTCCAAGCACCATGTCTATGATTCATATAGTATGAAGCATTTTCAGCGTGATGGTCACTACTAGGTTTATGGTCAGCAGAATATATAGCAGATAAGTCTATTGTCTTATTCGGATTTGGTGGATGCCATTTCTGAACTTGTGGTCTAAATCCTTGAGGTGCCATATAACCTAAGTTCCAACCAGATAGTTTTATCCTATCCCAATTTTCTTTTGGTATATCATATCCTAAGTCTAAACCAGAACCATTACCGAAGAACCATTTATTAAACGATGTTTTTTCTTTGTAATCCTCACGGTTTCTTAATGTTTGATTTTTAAATAAAAACTTAACATCACTTTGTTCTAGCACTTCGTAAGAACCCATTAGAGAAGTTGAGTCTGAACCATCAAATATAAAACAATCACCACCACGAGCATACTTATCTACATTTTGTAACCCATATTCTATGCTTTCTTGAAGTCCAATAGACTTATCAAGTATATCATCTGCACCTAAAAAAGCATAATCAAAGTCATCAGAATCTGTTATTTCAATACTATAGTCTCTTAGCATATTTGCCATGCCTATAAAACCTTGAAAAGATATTCTATTCTTTCCAGCCAACGGATTGAATATTTTTATTTTTATCATCTAAGTAACTCCAAATCATTTTTAACCATTTTAGATACCATTTCTTCAAATGATGTTCTCGGATACCAACCTAACACCTTACGAGCTTTTGTAGAATCTCCACAAAGTACAGCAACTTCTGCTGGTCGCATAAAACGAGGATCTTGTTTTACATATTTTCCCCAATCAGTAATATCAACTGAACTAAAAGCAGCATCTAAAAACTGTCTAATGGTGTGGTCTTTACCAGTAGCAATAACATAATCATCGGGATTATCTTGTTGTAACATCATCCACATTGACTCTACATAATCAGGAGAATAACCCCAATCCCTTTTAGAATCTAAATTACCCAATGTTATATAATCTTCTAAACCAAGTTTTATTTTAGCGACACCATCTGTAATCTTTCTTGTTACAAATTCAACACCTCGTCTTTCTGACTCATGGTTAAAAAGAATACCACTAACATTAAACATATCATATGATTCCCTATAGTTCTTTGTAATCCAATGACCATATAATTTAGCAACACCATAAGGTGAACGAGGATAAAAAGGTGTAGTTTCTTTTGCTGGATTCTCTATCATTCTACCATATAATTCTGAGGTAGATGCCTGATAAAACTTAATATCTTTACCATATTCTCTTATAGCTTCTAACATTCTTAAAGCACCAAGACCTGTTACATCACCTGTTTGTTCTGGTGTATTCCAACTCTCACCAACAAATGATTGAGCAGCAAGATTGTAAACTTCATCAGCATCAGACTCTTTTAGACATCTTAATAAAGAGTTTTGGTCTGTCAAATCTCCGTTAATAAATGTTATCTTACCTTCTAAATGTTTAGAGTTTGTTCTATTTGGCGATGATGTCCTTCTTTCCATACCAAATATTACATAGCCCTTATCTAATAAAAAGTCAGCAAGGTGACTTCCATCCATTCCGTTAATACCTGTTATTAGTGCTGTTTTCATTTTTTCTCCAATATAGATTCTAAGTCATTGTATTCTTTAAATTTACCTTGACCTGTTATTAATTTATTTATGTTTTCTTTTGACAAGTTTAACAACTCTTGAAAATTACTGTTCTTATCTCCAATAAAAGAATGTGGATTATCTTCACCCTTTACATACATTCTCTTGTTTGGATGGCGTCTAGCATGAACATGAAGAACATTCTGACACACGAACTGCATAAAGTTTTGACCTAATAGTTTTTTACACATTATTGATAAACCTTCATCATCATTATATAACATACAAGATGGTATATTCACACCAAACTTAATTAAGTCGGCTGATAATACTAAACAAGCTCCACTTATCTTTGGATTGGTTATGTATGAAAAATCAAACTCTTTAGCTTTACTATTTATCCTATTCATCTCTTCTATTGACATTTGTGATTTAGCTTGATTGGGATTCAAATGGCCATTATCATCATCTATAAACTTTAAATCTCGATAATCTATATGAACTAGGGGATCCCAACTAGCATCCCACATTTTTCTATCTGAAAAACTAAGTAAGTATCTGTGTATGTCCTGTTCGTCTGTATATTTTGCTAATGTTTCTATGACTTGAAATGCTTCTTTTGGAAAGAAACTGTCTGTTTCACCCCACATTACATAATCTACTTTCTTACAATAATTGTAATTTAAATCTCGCCTGTAATCAGCATGAAAATAAAACTCATCTTTAGCAATCACTCTACTTTTAAAATCAACCCAACTACCTAATGATATTAATAATCTATCGGTGTGGTGATTAAATTTCTGTAATAATTCCTCTGGTTGTATTTTTGCTCTATCTATACTTTCTAGTTGTTCAGACATATTAAAACATAAATCGATAGTTACATTTTCTTTACTGGTCATCTCTACGCCATCTAATAGATTTAATATACCATCAACAAAATCGGAATACATTTCTATCTCAAACCACATTATGTGAGTTCCTATTACATATTTTTTAGTTAGATTTAGCATCTATAACTCCCGTATAAAGGTCTATTGTTCTATAATCCCTATCAACATATTCTGAAACATATTCCATGACATCTGAATCTTGTGTTCTATGTATATCATCAAAAATCATAGGTACATCGGTATTGAACTTATCTATGTGTTTGTAAAAACCACCCCTACCCCATCTTCCACCTGGTCCATCTACTAAAATTAAATCATATTCTTTTGGTAAATTAGGAAACAAGTCATCGGGATCATACCATCCCTTTTGATTAAAAATATTTTTTGGTGCTAAATATTCCGAGTCATAATATTTTATATTACAATTTATATAAGTGGTATGCCTTGGATATTTATCCATCCACTCTGGTTGGTTTTCTACAGAGTACATTTTATAACCAGCATCTGATAACCAAGTTGTGCCCTTTCCACTACCAAATTCTAATATTGTACCTCTGTTTGGGAGTAGCTCTTTTATTAAGTTTACACAATTATCGTTTATCGTTATCCCATCAGCCATTATTTACCCCCCATAAATGATTATAAGTTTTCTCCATCCAATGAAATGTTAATTTATCATCTTTATTATTTGGAATGCTATTGTACTGATATATCCACCCCCATTTTGTAAATGTCAAATCATCATCTAGTAACTCTTTTCTAAACATATCACACATATTATATTCATATGGTAATCTTTTATAATCTATATCTAAAATATGAGTCAAAAAATTAACAGGTGTTTGATCCGTCCCAGCATGCCACTCACTTTCCACCTTTAATAAATTTTCTCTATTGTTATGAAAAAACTCTATTATCGTTTGAAAAAATTGTTTGTGTTCTTTATTAAAAATTAACATACCGGAATCAAAGTAGTCTGTCCAAGGCATCATAAAGCCATCAAAAAAATACTTACTATAGTTTTCAATACTTCTTAAAATCCAATCATAACTACCTTCATTATGTACAAAACAAAATTTTCTGTCACTCATATCAAATACATTAGGACAATCAGGATGTGGAATGGTATCAGCATCTACATACATAATTTGGTCATACTCTATCCCACTTGCTTCTAATAAATCAAATACATAATATCTTTGCCAAGATACTGGCATTTCACTATGAGGTAGTACCTCTTCATTTAGTACAAACAATTCACAATTGTTTTTATCACACCACTTTTTCCAAGCTTTAGTACAAAATACATAAGGATCACTACGAGTTTCAGCCCATCTACCAACATCTCTCTGTGAACCTTTTAATGTTATATCTACTATAAAAACTACATTTTTCATAAGTTACAAATCACTCCCTCTCTACCTTTAAAAGATACTCGTTCACCATTTAATCTATTAAAAGAAAAACCATTATGCTCTCCAATATACCTATCTATTTTTAGGTTTGTTTCTAATATAGCTTTTTTAATAGATCCATCTTCTTGACCATAATCGTCAAATATCAAAATCATATTTGGATTTTTTTGTAAAAATCTTTGTATGTCAATCTTAACTAAATCAGTAGAATGACCAGCGTCAATAAATGCTACTTGAGCATTTGGTATTTGAAAATCTTTACTATAAACATCTTCTTGACTATATTCAATATTATCAACATCACGGCATTTTTTCTTCATGTCTTTAACATTTTCATCTGACCTTTCATATGAATATACTTTATTAAAACACTCAGCAAAAACTCTAGTAGTATCACCCTTACATGATCCTATTTCTATACAATCATATGTTTTTTTATCCTTAAATATTCTAAGTACATCCTCTTTAAATTTTCTTGTTGTAGTTTTACACCACTCATCTTTATGAATTAATTTATTTAAAAGATAATTTTTATCATAATTATGCTTTACTAAATTCCAAGTCTGAGTAATTATATCAGTTCTTTGGTCTTTTGGTAATCCACTAAAACCCCAAACGTAACCGTGTTTAATAAAAAATGGAGTTCCATCTTCTTTAAGTTGCCAGTTATGATTAAACATTTCTTTTCTGTGTATATGGCATAACTTATAACTAAAAGGTAAATCTAAATTTATCTCAACATTATTTATTTGTAAGTGATAATTCAAAGGCGTCTGCTCAGTTCCCTTTCTAACTATTTTATCCTGTAACTCTACGAATGTATCTACATTGTCATGATACAATTTTTTAAAGGATTGAAAAACCTCTTTGTGTTGTTCATTAAAAATTATTAAACCTGAACTAAAATATTTCTCTTTATCAAATTCATACCCATCAAAAAAATTATTATAACCAACTATACTTTTATAGGTCCACCCTAAATTATCTGTATCTCTCCAAGCAGTAAACTTATGATTTGTCAATTCAAATACGTTTGGTGTATCCCATTTTATTATATTCATACCATCTACTAAATATATTTGGTCATAATCAATACCAGCATTATCTAATATATCAAAACAATATATAGCTTTTTGCCAATTTACTCTGAACCTAGTTAAATCCTCTTTAATTGGCTCTTCCATTGGAAAAAATATAATGTCGTGCTTTTCACACCAATATTCCCAAGATTTTCTAGTAATATCCATCCATTCCCAACCACCATATTTTTCTGAATATTTTTTATTTTTTACACCAACCCAAAATACCACATTTTTTTTCATATAACAACCTCATTATAATATCTCAAAACAGTTATTTCTTTTGGATTAGGTAAATTAACTTGTTTTTCATTAATTAAATCTAATATCACCTTAACAAAGTTTATTCCAGCCAAAGTAGAAAAATAAGTGCCACCACCAAATCTAGGATTTATTTCAATAAATTTAAGTTTTTCATTAACATCCTCTTTCATCTGTAAACATATTGAGCCTTTTAATTCTAAAAATTTACATATATCAAAACAGTATTTTTCTATTTCTACATCTCTGACAATCTTAGCTTTGGTTGAAACACCTTCTTTTGTTTGTAGTCTTTTTCTAGGAACTATTGAAATTGGGTTTGAATTCATATCACATAAAACATCAATTGTATATTCCAAACCAGGTAAATATTCTTGATAAATGTACTCTTTTTCTTTTACATCCACACAACTAAGGTCTTCTATACGCCTACAAACTTTAATACCCCTACTACCCGCAGAGTGTTTTCTTGGTTTGGCAAAAAAAGGAAAACCAATATCTCTTGGATTTAAAGAAGTTTTTGGTAATGGAAAATATTTTTTACACTTGTTATAAAAATCTAATTTATCAGAACAAATCATTATTGATTTATAATTTGACATAAACAAGTTGACGCCTATATTTGTAAACATCTCCGAATGTTTAGAAATAGTTATTATCTCGTTAGAACTTGTTGGTAATATCAAATTTATATTTTCTTTTTTAACTATACCCAATAACACTTCTATATAATTTTTATCAAAAGCATTTGGAACTGTATGATAACTATCTGATAAATAAAAACCAGCAGACATTTTATTTGAATCAACACTAACTATCTTACCCTTAAAGTCAATATCCCTTAATGATTTTATAACACCATGTGAAGCAGGTCCTCCAGCACTAAGAACTAATATGTTCATATAGTTAAACCTTCTTTTTTATACCATTCTTCATTATTGATTGCTCTATCGTCAATAAATAAGTCATATGCTGGTTTACCTAATTTTAATCCATGAAACTTAACACCCCAACTTTCAACTTGATCTAATGTAAACTGAAACCAATCTTGTCCTGAGGATGATCCACGGGCTGTAAAAAGTTGAATATGATGCCCTTCATCATATTTTTTATTTATCCAATCAATAACCTCTTGATATGGAACAGCATCTTTATACTCACAATCGGTGCTACATATAGTACCATCTATATCAAAACAATATCTCATCATATAACAAGCCTTATAGCCTCATAACATTCAGCATATTCACACCCAACTTGCAAACCTCTTGTTCTAGCTACATCAAAAATATATTCTTTACTCATAAAGACTCTTTCTCCTTGAGTTTTGTAACAATCAACCATTTTATATTTCGTATCTATACTTTGTCTGTTTAATTTAACAAAAATATCAGTTGAAAATGTTCTATTATTCCAAGGCATTTCATAACCAAATATACTTGTTTTTTTAAATGCTCTAAAACATTCTTGGTTTAGAACTTGATGATCTTGATGATTATCATATGATGATGGGCATAAAACTAAATCATATTCATTATCTTTATTTCTATTCCAAAGAAAATCTAAGATGTCTTGCCTCTGTTGATGGAACACACGAGGTTTAAAGTCTAAAAACTCTCCATTAATATCTAAAATAGACATAGCAGATTTAAACTCTTCAACTGGATCTCCAACTGATAGTGGCTGAGCTGATGAAAATGAAATAGCATCAATCTCTACGTTTTTATTTTCTTTTTTTAACTTTGATAAAAATCCACCACAACCTAATTCAATATCATCCGTATGTGGAGCTAATGCTAAAACCTTTTTGAACACTTATAACCTCTTGTTTATATATATATAAATATAATTAAATAGTCGAAACACCATGTTTTTGTACTACCGATGTGGTACATTTTTGAGCAAACTCTATAGCCTTAACTATATCATTTGATTTAAGATATTCAACAACTAACCCAGCAAGAAATGTATCACCCGCACCTGAAATATCTTTTACAGGCACATCTTCTGTTGGGTATATTTTACCCTTAAATAAACAACCCTTGTTTCCTTGAGTCACGATAGTTTTCAAATTAATTGGATTTTCTTTAAAAAAATCTTTATTTTCACTATATTCTAAATCATTAATTTTTATATAAGTAACATTATCTATCCAACTGCTAAGTTTCTTTTTGGTATCTACAAATACATTTTTATTATTATCACAAATCCATTTAATATCATCACTTTCTAAAAACCCTTTACAATAATCTGATACGATGATAGCATCAACACTAACTTCTCCTATCATATTAATAGAACATTTGTTATCTTTTATTTTAGAAAGTATGTCTTTGTCTATTCGCTTACAATAATCATGCTCATCAACTCTCAAAACTAATTGATTAGATTTTTTATCCACATATCTTATTTTTTTTATACTATTTTTATTAGTAATTGTATATACCGTAGATTCTAATGACTCAATATTTTTTGATACATTTTTAGCCATACCATCATTAGAAGTCTCTCTTTTAGGATTAAAAACAGGAACGGGTGCTTCAGGAGTTAATCTAGTTATGCTACCATACCTAAATATATCCTTACAACTGTCTCCTACAACTAATATCTTCATCACCAACTAACCTCCCAATCTTTAAATTCAGCAGCTATACAATCTATCTTATAGTCCTTTCTACCAACATCATCTAATGAATCTTGTATAATGTTTTTAGCAGTATTTCTTATACCATTTAATCCATGAGTTAATCCAAGATTACCATCACCTTCACCAGCTCTATACTTTGTTTCATTATGCCATATATGTAGATTCATTTGAGCTAATACTACAATAGCCCTTATCATTTTACCATCTAGTCCCAACTCAGATAAGTCGTGAACTATATCTGATATTTCTTCAGCATACTCATCTTTATGTTCTGTTATAAAGACCTCTTTTAACTGAATAATAGAAAGTCTATCTATTAGTTCAGCTATTGTTGGTAAATATTTTCTTTCCATTATCTATCCCTTGAAAACAATATTGGATTATTATGTGGCCATTCTATCTCCCATTCAGGATCATCCCACTTGATTACAAATTGTTTATCGACATCATTATAATCACCATCAAATGCTAATTTATAATGAAATGTACATTCATCACTTAATACAAAATATGAACCACCACATCCAGGTGGTGTTAATATTTGTTTTCTATTTTCACCACTCAATATCCACCAGTTCCATTTTTTATAAGTCGGTGAGTCTTTACGGTTATCAGCTAAAACATAATACAATTTTCCTTGAACACAACTTATAAGTTTCCATGTGCTAAAATCACCGTGTAATCCCCTTAAAACATTTTTTGTCGAGTGAGCAAACTTATCAAGTCTCCAATTAAAATTTGGATAATTATCAGAGTTCCAAGTAGTATAAATATCACCACGAAAGTCCTCGTGTTTATCAGGCTGAAACTCTTGTACATCTTTTATCATAATATTTCTCTCCAATAATTTAATAAATCTTCACATACATTAGTTAAGTTTTTCTTAGGAGTCCAACCAAACTCATTTTTAAACTTTGTTGTATCTGGTATTTGTAATGTAATATCAGTTGGTCTTACCCTATCCTCATCTAACTTCTTTTGTAAACCCTCTTTAGTAGACATACTAATTAACTTATCTAAAGCATCGCCAACAGTACAGGTCTCGCTTCCACCAATATTATAAACCTCTCCAAACTTCTTACTGTTAGAACATAACCAATAAGCACTTATAGCATCATCTATGTGAGCATAAGTTCTTGTAGATTCTAAATTACCATGTCTGATAAAACCATCACCTTGACCTTTTTCATTCAACACCACTTGATAAGCAAAAGAAGATAAAGCAAACTCCTTACCCCTACGAGTACCCTCATGACTAAACATACGAGTTATGATAATTTTCATACCGAATGCCTTGTGATAATATTGAGACATTAAATCATGACCAACTTTTGATATTGAATATGGATTCGCAGCTCTGATTGGATTGATTTCTTTTATAGGAACTTCATCTTTCTCTGGCATACCATAAACTTCACTTGTTGAAACACTAACAATAACAGGATCATAATTCGATTCTTTTATTGCTTCTAATAAATGTGTAGTACCAACTGTATTTGTCTGTAGTGTTATAACTGGTGTTTTAAAACTAACTTCAGGAAAACTCTGAGCAGCAAAGTGAAAAACCTTTTCTGGTTTAGATATCTCTACTGCTCTTCTTATACTATGGGCATCAAGTAAATCACAATCAATAAATTCAAGTCTATCTTTAAGCCTAACATGGTCAAGATTTCTAGTATCTTCCATCCATCGCTTTGTGCAATATATTTTTTGGTTTGGTTTTATGGTATATTTTAATATGTAATCAATCATATGACTACCTACAAAACCTGTACCGCCTGTTATTAGTATATTACTCACCAATAAACTCAACTATTTTATCATATATGGAATCAATAGATAATCCATTATTATCTAAATGATAATCTCTATCTCCATTTTCAAAAATATATCTTTCTGGTAAACCAAGTCTAAGAACATCTTTCTTAACTTTAATATTAGACAACCCTTCTAATACAATAGAACCAAATCCACCAGATAATGTCTGTTCTTCTACAGATACTATATGTGTGAAATTATTAAATATTCCATCTGTTATTGGATTTGGTTTTAATTGGTACATATCAAACAAACATGATTCTATGTCATTATCTATCATTTTTCTCCAAACATCATCACATC
>Ga0181388_1000712_pt1 | contig 10791 bp, 4 predicted proteins | sample 11SPOviralmetaG_FD_130120 | JGI IMG/M metagenome (GOLD analysis project Ga0181388, IMG submission 130120) | Marine viral communities from the oligotrophic San Pedro Time Series (SPOT) site, San Pedro Channel, CA, USA - 11 SPOT_SRF_2010-05-17 | ecosystem: Environmental > Aquatic > Marine > Strait...
AGTCTGATGGGCGTTATGACGCAAGGATTGGTGATGTTGTAGTTAAGATGAGAAAGACATCAAAAGGCTCTCAATACCATGTTGGTTTCTTTGCTGGGTATGACGAAAATGGAAATGTACTTATTCTTGGGGGGAATCAGCAGGATTCATTAAATATAACTCCGTACCCATACGAACAAGTCCAAGACATCAGACGCATAAATGTTAATGCTGTATCAGCAGAAGACATTGAAGCTATGAGTGACGACATCAACGTTGACGGAAAAACAACATAATATGCCAGAAAACAACAAGTATTCAGCATACACAAGGGGTATGGACGAAGCTCATGCAAGACAGGTACAACATGTGCTTGACATGATGAAGGGACCAACTGCCGATTACAGGGTTGTTGATGGCGAAAAAGAATACAGCTTAGGGGATTACAGCCAAGAGATACAAAACGTATTGTCTAACGAGCAGTTTGGAAGAGTTGAAGAAGAGGCTACGACAGCGGGAGTGAACAAGATTCTTGAGCTAGGCGGAATGGATTCAGAGAGTTTTTTTAAAAGCCTTGAGGGGAAAGAAAACCCAGACTCTGTAGAAATCGAAGCTATGAGAGCTACAAACTACAATCAGTTTGCGGACAAGGAAAATCACTACAACAGCTTTAGTTTCTCTAATCCTAAGTCAAAAGATAATGCATTAAAGGCCATGTATGATGAGTATGGTCTTACGTTTCAAAACTCTTTTAAGTTCCCAGAAATGGGAAAAGGTCTTAACGAGATACTCCCTGACTTTATAAAGAACGACCCAGAGAAGCAGCAGCAGTTCGAGACAGCCTTCTACAACGAGACAGGCGGAGCTAAGATAGACTTCAACGAAAGCGGACAAGTCGGTGACCTTTACACCGATAGCTTTGTAGGCAACACAGTCAGGAAAACTGGAAGGCTGTTTAATAACGCTATGAATGAAGTGGCTGACAGCGCTTTAGGAACAGCTAACGCTATATACGATTTAGCTGGAGGAGATCCATCTAAGAAAGATGAGGAGTTTTTAGCCAAGAAAGAGTCAGGGGAAGTAGAGACTGGATACGAAAGGCTTCAAAGATTTGAAAAAGAAGGAGCTTTAGGCGTTGGGTTTGATGACCCTTTGTTTTGGGCGTCTTTCTCTAGCCCCGAAGCAAGAAGACAGCTTTACGCTTCCTCGCAAGGTCCTCTTCGAACCATTGACTTTCAACAGATCATGGATAGAGGCGGAGTTACAGAGGCTACAGCTGGACAGCTTTTTGGCGCTGGCATGGATCAGTTGGTTCAGTCGGCCCCGTTGCTTTTAGACTTGGCTGGAGGTGCGGCTATAGCGAAGGGTTTGCTCAAAAGAACCACTAAAGGTATGGCTAAACGCGCTACCGCGAAGGCTGGGAAGAAGTCATTAAGAAAAGAGGGGGAGATACTAGCTAGAAATCCAGAAAACATGCGCATGATGTCCAACAAGGCTGCAAAAGCTATGGATGATCGCGTTGACTACATACTTTCTGAATCTGCAAAAGCTCAGAGAAGAATAAACCAAACAGGGGCTTTCTTTGTGTCAGATGCTCTTGTTGCGTCTCAGATGCACTCAGACAACGTAGGACAGGACTGGTATGACAACCTTAGTGGAACCGAAAGGTTCACATACCTAGGGATTCAAGCTGGAGCTGAAGTGGCTTCTGGTATGGTTTTGGGGAATATATTTGCTAGAGGTTTCGGTCCAGGCAAAATGACGCGAAACATACTAACCGCTGAGCGCAGTGCGATAAAAGAGTACGGAAAGAATATAGTTAGATCTACCCTGCTAGGAGCTACCGAGGAGGTGTTTGCAGAGGGTGCTACCGCTGCGATTCAGTACAGAAACGAAATATCAGCTAGAATAAAAGGAGGGGACGAGTCAGCTTACTTTGACGACGGTGAGTTCAGAAGAAAGGTTCTTGAAGGCGCGACAGCTGGCCTGCTTATGGGTGGACTTGCTGGAGGTCTCAGTGGTACAGTAGGGGGCGCTGCAAAGGCAACCCTTGCTACAATGCACAAAACCTCTATTGACGCCAAGAAGGAGCAGGCAAAAGCAGCTGAGGCTGTTAATAAGGCAGCCACGCAGACCGCCAAGAAGGATGCTATGAAGCGTCTTGAGATTGCCACTAAAAAGTTTACGGCCAGCCAGTCAGCTATGGCTAGAGCGTACAATTTAATCGCTCAGGCAGACCCAGAAAAGTTTGATGAAATCGCTAGGACTCAAGGAGCTATAAGCGCTCTTGTTCAGCAGCATAAGGCATCAAAGGACCCTGAGTTTCAGGAGGCTACATTTCAGGAGATTAAGTCTTTAGTGGAAAAGAAGCAACAGTTAGAAACAGAAGCGGCTAAATCTGCTGGTGTTGAGGGATTGGATGAGCTGTACAAGCAGGAGCTTGACAAAGTAAACAAGGAGAGGGGAACTAAAGAGAAGGCTTGGAGGGCAAAGACGGATCCAGATTTAATTGCTCAGAGAGAAGTAGACGGTCAGATGGAGGAACAGCGAGAGGCCCTTGAGGTGGCTCAAGAAGCAAACTCTCCTGAGCAGAATACAGACGACGACGCACAGGATCAGCAAGGTGAGACGCAGGAGGACGTTGAGTTAGAGTTAGACCCTGAATACGTCCCTAGTGAGGGAGATACGGTTAAGCCAAACGCAGACGGAACATACACCCCAACAGCCTTGGGTGACGGACCGTTAAGTCAGGTTTTGAGGGATGTGTCAACTAAGTTAAACAACTTAGTAAAAGCATTTGCCCCAATGGGGATTAACACTGTCGTTCACACAAACAATAATAGCTTCTTTCAAGCCACTGGTGAGAAGTCATCACTTGGTTTCTTCAGGGACGGCAAGACCGTTCACATAAACCTAGAGGCTTTAAAGCAACTCAAAGAAGAAGAAGCTGAAGATCAAAGCCTTGAGAAAAGTGACACCATAAGACACGAGTTTATACACGCTGCTTTTAGAACGCTGTCCCCACAGCAGAAGCAACAGTTTTTGGAAGAGCTTTCCTCTATAAAAGACCCTAAGTTAAAAGCTTTGATAGCTCAGATTAAAGCTAAAGTTGACGCAGAATACGGTCCAAATTCTGAAAACCCATACACGGAAGAGCAGCTAATAGAAGAAAAAGCTGTTACTATTCTAGAGTACCTTTTAGATAATCCAAATATTGTTGGTCAAAAAGGGGCGATACAAAAAGCTTTAGAATGGCTTGGAAGAATATTTGGGTTTAAGCCAACCGAGTCTGATCTTCAAGGGTTTGTAAATAAGTTTAGGGAAGCGGAAGCTAGCGGCGCTGAGTTTTCTGGAGAGTTAGTTTCAAACTCAGGGAACTCAGCCTCTAGGGATCTAGGAATGCGAAAGGGAGGATTCAAATCAACAGCTTATCCAGACCTATTGCGAAAGAAGGTTACATATGTTAAGACCTTTATCAACAAGATAGGTGCAGAATATCAGTTGTATGATGAGGTGTTTGTCAATGATTACTGGCACTTCAGAAACTGGTGGATCAAGGAGACTGGAAACGGAAAGAGAGGCGGTTATCTGAGCAACTTCACTTACGTGGGTGAAAACGGAAAAAGCAAAACAATAAACCCACCAAGACCTAAAGTAGACAAGTCTACGGGCGAGGTTGTTGACATGGAGCCGAAGCTACAGACTCCATTCGAGATGAAGTTTGCAGCCAATCAAAGAGCTGCTGATCGTCGTAACACGTCCGCAGACAGGGATGGTGCTACCGAGTCCTTAGTGGGGAGTATACTGGAGGTGGTTGGGCTAAGTAAAACAGGAACTAGAAAAGAGAGTCGAACTGAGCTGTTTATTGATAGTCGTGGCTCTGAAACAGAAAGTAAGTCTGACCTTCCAGTAGTGTTTAGCGACACCATCTTCACAGAAGGGTTGAGAAACATGCAGTTTCAAAACGAGTACGGGGATGCAGTTCGCAGCACAATGGAGGACTTCGCCTTCTTAGTCCCTAAGGATCAAGCAGGTGAGTTTGCATACAGCATCCGAAACAACGGAGACGGATCGGTAACTATAGATGCGCATTCAGATGTCATATTAGTTGAGGGGCGTGAAGACGGAGCGTCTTTAGCTGAAGGAGAGGCAAACCCTCAAGGCCAGGCTAAACGAAAACTAAGAATAAGCAAAGGCAATGCCCTAGGGAAAGAAGAAAACAGGGGTGACCTACAAGAGATTGCTGGCCTCTTGACTAGGGCTCTTGGTTTCGATAGAACTAAATTGCTTTCTGGGGTTAGAGACCTTATAGCTACAGCTAACATGATTACAGCGCATAAGTCTATGGAAGACGCTTTTACCATAGAGTCTCAGTGGGTAGGCATGGCTGTAGAAACCGCGATCCAAGCGGGGGCTGCTCGAAGAAACGAAGATGGGAGTATTGAGGTTCTTGATCCTGGATTTGTCGGTAGAATAGCTGTAATACAAACTCTTCTAAGTGAGAAATCAACTCTTGGAAATCCTCGTGTTTTCAAAGATATTATTGATGGGTCATTTGGAAAAACTGCGGATAGCGGAGATCGAATACAAATGCCTTATGTAACCGAGGCTCAGCTTTTAATAGCCATAAATAAAAGAGCTGCAAAATCAGGAAATCTAACAGGAAAGGCTAAGACGCTAAGACAAAAATTATCGAAAATATCAGCCGATAGATCTTTATCTAAAGAAGAGCAAGCAGAGGTCAGAGATTTTGTTAGAAAAGTAGGTCAAATTCACTTAGCTGGAAAATACATTGAAAACATAACCGAAGCTCAGTTTAATGCAGTAAAAAAACATCTTTCTAAAAAAGCAGACGAATACACTTTTGAGGAAAGAACTAAAATAGCTGATGCTTTGTTGACCAACATCGGAAAAGAAGAGGTCTACAAAAAGCACAATGACTCCGTTTGGGGCAACGAAAAGGACGGTGTTGGGTTAGGTGAGGTTGTCGCTTATACTATTATTCCTTTTAGACTTGAGGAAGACTCAACTATTACTGGTTTTTACAGCCAAGAAGAGACAGACCCTAAGAGACCATTTAAAGGCAGAATAGAATACGAAAAAGTAGTAGACAACGACGGCAACACAATGCCTCCTCCTGAGACTAAAATACCTGATGACACTTACAGTCTTGCTGAGATCTTCCCAGACCTGGAGATAGTAACAAAATCCAAAAAAGACGGAAAAGAAGTAAAGGAGAGAAAAAAAGTATCTGAACTGACCCCTGAAGAGCAAGGAAAGGCCGTTTCAGTAAGGGCTGGCATATCTTCTGTAAAGGGTCAGGCGTTTCTTTCGTCTATAGATACAGACAACAGTACTGTATTTATCGGTGAAGGCACTAACCTTACAGGGGTTCAAGAGACAGCTGAATCTAAAAAGAAGGCCAAGGGTAAGGCAGTAGAGTTAACGGGCTCGGCATCAAGGAGAATAGGATTGAAGGTAGATGGTCAGACGGAGTTGCCTTTTGAGCCAAACAACCTAAACGGATTCCAGGCTTTCATGGCTCGTATGGATCAGCTGTTCGCTAACAAGTATGCTAACGTAATGCGTTTGCAGAAAACCATTGAGAAGGCCAAGGGTAAGGTAGTAGAGTTAAGCAAGGACTTCATAAATGCTGAGGCTCTTCTTTACGGTAAGACAGCTAACGATCTTGAAAAGCTGGATGGTAAGGTAAAAGACATCTCTCTAGAGATGAAGGACAAGGGTCTTAACTCCGAGGATGTATCAGAGTATCTCATTGCAAGACACGCGAAAGAACGTAATGCTGTCATCTCCGAACGTACAGAAGGTAAAGACGAGGCTGGTAGTGGTATGACCAACGAGAGGGCTGACGAGATCATGAACAGCCTTTCGCCCGAAAAGAAAGCTGCTCTTGAGTCAGTAGCTGCTAAGGTTGACGCCATCACAGCCGACACTAGAAAGACTATGGTTGAATTCGGACTAGAAGAGAAGTCCACAATCGACGCCTTTGAAGCTATGTTCCAAAACTACGTACCTCTTGGAGGTTTAGCTTTGGATGAACAAAACGCAGACACCTCGCTCTACCCAACAGGCGGGGCAGGCATGAGCGTATACGGAGACACAACGAAGCGGGCAAGAGGTCGTAAGAGTGAAGCACAGAACGTACTCGCACAGGCCATTGCACAGAACGCAGCTGTACACGCCAAGGCACGTAAGAACGAAGCACTATCATCACTTTACAATCTCGTAAAAGACAATCCTAACCCTAAGGTATGGAGGCTTGCTAAGGAAGTTCCGTTTGATGCACAGAGCGCGGTAGGTGTAAGAGTAAATGGTGAGCAACAGTTCATTGTGTTTGCCAATCCAGACATGGCTAAGTCATTGAAGAACATGGGGGTTGAGAAGCTGGACCTTTTTAGTAAGGCCATGCGTAGGTTCTCTGGTTTCCTAAGACGCTCATTTACAACAGCTAACCCTGAATTTATTATCTCCAACTTCGCAAGGGACATCCAGTCAGCGTTGTTTAATGCTATGGCGGAGGCAGACATTCCAGGCGGTCAGATTCCAGGACGCCATATCGCAGCCAAGGTGATGACCCGTGTAAAGCAAACCCTTCCAGCCCTGCTCAAAAACGCAGTAGGCAAGGACTTGCCTTCAGAGATGGCTGCATACTTCGAAGAGTTCAAAGAGGACGGTGGTCAGACGGGATGGGGCTTTGTAAAAGACGTGGGGACTATTGCGGCTGAGATCGAGTCAGAGATCAACGAGAAGAGCAAAGCGAAGAAAGCATCCGAATGGATGGCTAAGAACAGCATAGATGTTATTGAGAACGTGAACGATGCGTTTGAGAACTCTGTTCGTCTTGCAGCATATATCGAAGCTAGAAAGGCAGGGGTGAGTAGAGAGAAGGCGGCAGAGCTTTCCAAGAATATCACGGTAAACTTCAACAGATCGGGTGAGCTCGGACCAATGGCGAACGCATGGTACATGTTCTTCAACGCATCTGTACAAGGTACTGTAAGGCTTGCTCGATCGCTAGGCACTCTGAAGGATGTGCGTAAGCCTAATGGAGAGCTTGACTCTTGGTTTAATCGACTTAACGGAGCCCAGAAGATGGCGTTTGGTTTGTCCTTGACTACTGGTATGCTCACCATGATTAACATAGCGATGAGTGATGACGACGAGGATGGGGTTTCTTTCTATGAAAAGATTCCAGACTACGAGAAGGAGCGCAACCTGATCATCATGTATAGCGGGAAGAACTACTTCAAGATACCTCTCCCATACGGGTTTAATGTATTCGCAAACATGGGTACGTCTATGGTGGAGGCTGCTAACGGACAGAGAGAGCCACTAGACGCAGGTATGTTCTTGTTGAACTCTGCCTTTAGCTCGTTCTCGCCAATCAGCTTTGGTCAGTCGAAAGACGCATCCAAGTACTTGGCAAAGGGATTATCTCCAACCATCCTTAAGCCATTCGTTGACATCGCCGTAAATGAAACTTATTTCGGTAGCTCTGTATACAGGGAGCAGTTCCCAGTAGGTGCGCCTAAGCCACAGGCTGAAATGTCATACCGATCGCCTGAAGGGGTTAGAAGTTTCTTCCAGTGGATGAATGAAGTCACAGGAGGAAGCGAGCAGGTTCCAGGATCGGCAGACTTCAATCCAGATAAGTTCTGGTACGGATTTGAATACTACATCGGTGGTGCTGGTCAGTTTATTACTCGATCCCTCGGAACAGGTAAAGACCTCTTCGAAACAATCAAGGAGGGAGAAAAGGTACCTATGAAGGCAAACGACTTCCCGTTCTTGAGAAAGCTGTACGGTGAAGCGTCAAAGTACTATGACTCAGACACTTACACAGAGAATGCTAATCTAGTTTCTCAACTGTATAAAGAAAGAAAAGAAGCAGAAGACAAGAATGACAAGCGGTACAAAGGCGTGATGAAGCTGGAGTCTGCCCGTAAGTCAACAGAGAAAAAAATCAAAAGACTTCGTAAGCTCCGTAAGGAGGCAAGAGATATCGAGAACTACGTTGAAAAGCAGAACAGGATCTACGAACTCTACGAGAAAGAGCGAAGCCTGTTGATGCAGTTTAACAAACAATACGAACGGCTACGTGGAAAAGATTAAAGACACTAAGCTAGGTACTTGGCTTAAAGCTAAGGCTCCTGGCGTACTTGACACGGTAGGCGACCTACTTCCAGATAAAGGAGGGCTTGGCATTGTGAAAAACCTACTCAAGAAAGAATCAAGTATTGATCCAGCTGAAGCAAAAGCTAAGATAGACGCAGAGGTTCAGTTTCAAAAGAACGTAACAGAGCGTTGGCAAGCGGACATGAGTAGTGATATTAAGCTAGCAAAACTCATCAGACCTGTTATGTTGATTGTATTAATAGTCGTTTTTGTAACAACAATGTTTCTCGACAGCCTTGATAATCAGCCATTTAACGTAAAAGATAGTTACGTATCTTTGCTTGAAATATTAATGTTAACCGTATTCGGGGCTTACTTTGCTGGTAGAACCGTAGAAAAAACTAGGAAGTAATGCCTGAAAACTTAAGTCATTTTGAATTTTTAGTTTGCGCTGCGGCATTGGTAGGGGGGTGGATCAAGTTCCAAGCCGATTATAACAAACTGTCTTCTCGCGTTGCTGTCCTTGAGGCGGACAACTCGGAGTTTAAGGAAGATATAAAGCAGTTATTGAGAGAGGTTCAGGAGGTTAAGCTGCTTTTAGCCAAGAATCAGATGCAATGAGGCTGTTTCTTCTGACACTATTCCTGCTATCACAGTGCGTGATTGTAGGGCAGGATTCTTGCGCTGTATTTGGCAACGACAATGTTCAGCCCAGAATGATGGGTTATGTCCCAGAGCCGATGCAGTGGGAAGAGATCGACTACGTATATCACATATACTACACCGACAGCTTTCCAGATAGCTACATACCTGAGGATATCATCATGGATGCTCACGAGCATCTGAACGAGGAGTTCGATGAAGCCATGTTGAGCTTCGATCTTGTTTCGATTGTATACCACAACTTCGATGAGTTTTGGGGTGCGCCTGTAATCTTAGAGCAAAACAACATTTGTGTACCGTACAGTCAGAGCGGTTTCATATGGATGGACGAGTATGTTGAAGACCTGGTGTGGGATAGAGAGATGTACATGAACGTGCACATATTCCCCACCTTCTGTAATGGAATACTTGGATTTGCCTGGACATCATATACAGCAAGCACTGAGCTTGAGGGAGTGTGGGTTAGGTCTGACGTGTTCGGAAATTACGGGCCTCAACTTGCGTATGATGATCGAGATCAAAACAAAACATTAATACACGAAGTGGGTCACTACGTAGGACTGAGGCATGTATTCCAAGGCGTAGACTTTTGCGGTGAAGACTTAGGGCCTTGTGAAGAAACAGGAGACCTTGTTTGTGATACTCCTCCCACTAAGGTGAACTGGAACTGTGTGAATCCAGTATGTCCTCCAGGGTTGTACGACTATGAGCCAAACAATCACATGGATTACTATGTGGACTCTTGTAGAACTAACTTCACGCCTGGTCAGATTGAGCGTATACATTACATACTGCCAATCTCTCGTCCAGGAATTACCGATCAAGACTCTTATTGTTTAGGGGATATAAACGGAGACCACGTAGTGGGTATGGTTGACCTTATGCTCATGCTGGAAAACTGGCAAGACTTATACTGGACCCCTGGAGACCTAAACGGCAATGGATACTTTAACGTAATTGATTTCCAAATACTGCTAGGTCAGTGGGGTACAATATGTTACGGTGCCGAACTTGATCCTTTTTATAGGGAGGAACCACGACCAGTCTTGAAGCTAGAAAGGGGCCGAAGCCCCTTTCCATTCAAGTAATACAGCTGGGATACCCAGCACTTATCTATACGCTTCATCTTACTGGGCATGCACCGCCTTCGCAGTCATCAATCTCAACCTCATCCATCTCTAGCTGGGATATTGACGTGATTGGTGTTACTGTCTTTCGCATCTCCAAGTATGTTCCCTCATCAATCTCCTCAAGAGGAGCCTGCTTGAATCCATGCTCATTATGAAGCAAGAAAGATACAGACTTTACGTTCTTGAAGTTCTTGTCTAGCCACCCCTTGATGCCGTCCAGCTCTTCCTTACGATAGTAAATAGTAACCGATACAGCATTGTCAGACCACTCAGCCTGTAGGCGTTTGATAACCTCCAGTTGATCCAAGGCTGTCATGTCGTTAGCAAACATGGTTCCTTTAGGGAACTTACATGGAAAGCTTACAACGATAGTAGACTTGTCTTCTGTGCCATCAAAGTTTAGCACGAACTCCACAGGGTACCCGTGCTCCCTGGCGGCATGTGCCAGACTGCTATCAGCTGACATTCTGATTCGTCGAATATAATATTCGCTGTATCCTGGATGCGCTCCTGGTGTAACGCCAGCAAGTAGACTAAGCGTTCCAGATGGCTTGACTGTTGTAAGTTTAATGGATGCTGGATATCCTGCCAGTTGAGAGTATTCTTTGTCATATGCTCTGATGTAGTCATAGCAATCAGCCAACCAAGATCGCTGCTCTTCAGTAGCTTGCAAGTATCCAGTGACTCCGATACCCATACGCATATTCTTGTGTACGATATCCTCGGTCTCCTTTACAGCACATTTGATGGCCAAGCTATGCTTGTTAATTCTATAAAGATAACGCGCAACCTTCTTGAGTTCTTCGTAGTGCTCGATGTTTGGGAGATAAATCTCAGCCAAGCAGCAAGTCTCGAAGTTAGCTAGCGACTGCTCAGCACAAGG
>Ga0181388_1000717_pt1 | contig 10756 bp, 8 predicted proteins | sample 11SPOviralmetaG_FD_130120 | JGI IMG/M metagenome (GOLD analysis project Ga0181388, IMG submission 130120) | Marine viral communities from the oligotrophic San Pedro Time Series (SPOT) site, San Pedro Channel, CA, USA - 11 SPOT_SRF_2010-05-17 | ecosystem: Environmental > Aquatic > Marine > Strait...
AAAAAAAAAAATGAAGATAAAGATGAATATTATGATTATTTTAATTAATTAATAATATGAGTATTTAATAAATGGAAAACATAATAATAATAATAGTTTTATCATTAATATCTGCTATAGCAGGTTTAAAAACAAAAATAAAATGCTGCTGCTGTAGTGTTGATATTGATAAACAAGAAGATGATAATGAAGTAAATAGGTCTGTAAGTTTTAAAAGAAAGACTCTAAAACATAAACCATCAAATGAAAACAATGTTGTTATTCAATCTGGATTTCTTTAAAATATCCTTTTGTTTTTTCTCTAATTGTATTTTTTTATTGTAATAATAATCAAATATAATATCTATTATACTCATTTTATTATTTAATTTAATATATAGTAATATATAAAATATGAGTGAAAATTTTTTAGAAATAAATGAGAATCATTTTATAGAATGTAGTAGATTAAATAGAGATTCTAATAGTAAAACAAACCATATATGGAATTGTAATTTAGATAAAAATATAATAATAAATAGGGGGGATATAATATCAGTAGAACAATCAATGATTCAATCAGACACAAGTGATAATAGTATTGAACTAATAGGTGATAATTTAAATGGTTATGAAGATAATAAAGTAAGAATTGAGATAGGATATTATATCAATAATAATATGAATTATATAATGCCATTACCAAGAGCAAATTTAAGTTTTTATGAAGGAATAATTTATATAACTAATACATCAATAGACCCAAACCATATTTATGATAGTGATTATGGAGGGCCAATTTTAGATGTGCAGGAAGGAGATGATATGATAATGCCAATAGCAGATGACCCATCAAATGTAGTATTAATGGCTAAAAATATAGCACCTAACTATGAACGTTTTTATGTAGGAGAAGATAATTTTAATGGTTTATATTCAAATGGTCAAACAAGAACTTTAACAGATTTAAAAGGAGAAAATGTAATATTTAGTGATGAATATGAAATAAAAAAAAGTAATATTGATTTAATTTTAGATAAAGATATATACAATCCTCAAAATTTAGTAGAAAGACTAAATGACCAGATACATAAATTAAATGATGAACCGCAACTAAATTTTGTAGAAGATTTTTTAGGCATATATGATTTTAGTGAAATTATATCAGGGTCAGAAGTATTAACGAGACATTATAGGGATAATTACCAAATAAACGACCAATCAATAAAAACATTCGGAACATCTATAAGCACAATAGCCAGAACTAGTCTACGTTTAGGAGCATCATTAACAGAAACGCTAGCATCTCCACCTACAACAAGTCCAGTAGTTAATTATCTAAATCATATTAGATTAAACACTAATTTATTAACAACACAGCCTTTTAGATTAAAAGCATCTACTATTTATTATAAAAATATTAGAAATGAATTAAATAATATAAATGCTATTACATCAGATGATTTAACACTATCAGCAAATATTAAAAATTTAATAGAAAATAGATTATATTATTCAGGTTTAACAATAGGGACATATAATGGAAATTTCGGAAATCAAATAGTAATACAAGATTTTTTAAAATCAAATAGTTTAACAGATACAACAAGCACGGAAACAGTAGAAGTTTATGAATATTTTAATTCAATGACAGGTCGAATACAAAATAGTCATTTTCCAACTAAAGAAAATACAATGTTAAGAAAAAATATGTCAATATTAGATTTAAATAATGGAGATGTAGTATTTACAAATTTAATAGCAAATGAGACTAATTTTCAAAGAATTCAAAATGTTTTTAATTTAATAAAAAAAATTGATAATGATGGTTCTACAGAAATATGTAATTTAGATATAGCAAGAGCTAATGATGCTTATTGTGTGTCTGTTCGTAATACAACATTAAATATTGAGCCTATAGGAACTAATCCACAGCATAATCAAATAAGGAACTTTTCATTACTACCCCCACCTATCGCTTTCGATAATTTTAAAACAGATATAAACAGAGATTATGTTAATCTACCATATCATTATAAAACAAAATATCAAACAAATCAAGATGGTATTTATAATACTAAATTATTTAGTAGAAGCAATATGGTTATTAAAAGGGAACCTGTTAATCTGGTTAGTGTCTCTAATGATATTAATTTTAATGGTTTATTCAATTTTGGAAATAATTTAAAAGAAGAGATATATGCAGATATTAATAATAAAGATGATGACTGGGGATATCGTTTAAACTTTAAAACTAATTGGACAGATGATATGGCTAATAAACAGAATACAGTTCATTTAGCAAATAATAATTCATATCAAACAACATTACCTAATCCATCTAATCCTAAAAAAACAAGTATATTTAGTTTTACAGATTCAAATGGAAAAAGATATGACCATTCCAGAATTAAAGAATTAGGTTTAGCATTAGTTGTAGGATTTAGAAGTAAGATTGACCATAGTTCAACAGGAACTGCAAGAGAAGATAATGATAGAATAAATGAAATACCATTTATAGGTTTTGTATATCATAGTCAAAGGTGCGAAAGAATACCTACTCCATCTTTTGGAGAAATGATTGGAATAAGTAGAAGTTTTAATGATATAAAACAAGGGAAAATATTTAGTAGTGAAAAACAATTAAATAATATTCAAACAGATGCAACACATACAAGTTATGACGATAGACAAACACTTATATCATCTGTTAATATAGGTGCAGAAAATTTAAACTTTTCTTATGATGAAATTAAAAATAAAATAATATTAAATGAATTACACTCGCAATTAAAACAAGGACAAGATATAGGAGGTTCATATAATTTTCCAGATGCAGGGACTAATATAACACCAGCTTCTAATAGTTCTGATAATGTGCAAAAAATATTTAACAATCAAAATATATTTAAAGATGGTGGACCATCAACTGATAATCAAATATTATCTAAATTATTACCGGTAGGATTAGTAAGTAGTCAATGTGGGATAGGTATATTAGATTTATATAATTTTAATAAAAAAAATTTAACATATGAAAAAATAACATATGAAAATAAAAATAAATTATATGAAAATAGTTTATTAGATAAATTAGGATTCTCATATGAGCAATTAGTAGGAAGATATAATAATGAGCAATTGATATTTAATAGTTCAAGTTATAATACAAGTTTATTAGAAGGTCAATCAAATTTAATAAAATATAACTCTCAAACTAAACCAGTTACAACAAATGGACTAATAGGAACTAATTTAATACCATCTTTATCATCAAATAGCAGAGGACTTCCGATGTTCCAAACACTGGCTGTTATAAAACCAGGTATAACAGTATCAATAGCACAAGAACCAGATTTTATTGAAGCAATAAATACACATAAAAAATATAATTACTCTCATTTAGTAGTTAGAAGCAATATAATAGATAATAAATATTTTATAGGTGGTTCAACTATTAGTAATCTTCCAGCAATAGCATATGTCACAAAATCATTTACAAGTGGTAATTTTATTTATTCAACACAACAATCATTACAATATACAGCTGATAGAGATTATATAGTATCTAATGTAACAACAGAAATAACAGCACCAGATGGCACACCTGCACAAATAGGCTCTAATAGTAGCGTTATTTATAAAATTATTAAAACTAAAAATATTTTAAATTTAAATGAAGAAGAATTTTTACGTTAAAATTTAATAAAAAAATTTATAAAGTCATATAAAATGACTAAAAAAACAATAGATTATCGTAATGCTGTAATATATAAAATCTGCTGCAAAGACCCATTAATAAAAGATGTTTATGTAGGTTCTACTACTAATTTTAGAATGAGGAAGTATCAACATAAGTTTGATTGTATTAATGAATATAGAACACAATATAATATGGAAGTATATAAACATATTAGAAAAAATGGAGGTATCAATAACTGGGATATGATTTTAATAGAAGAAATGAAAGAGTGTGAAAATGGATTACAATTACATAAACGAGAAAGATTTTATTTAGAATTATTAAATGCTAATTTAAATACACAAATTCCATCAAGAAATAAAAATCAATGGTATCAAGACAATAAAGAAAATAAGAGTGAAAAAGCAAAAATTTATTATAAAGAAAATAGAGAACGAATTATAAAACGTTCGAAAGAATATTATAATAATAAAAAATTATATAATATAAATGGATAAATTTAAAATATTACCTATTACGGATGAAGTTAACCCTAAAAATAAAAAAATGAAAGATATACCAGATAACTTACCTAATATTAAAAATAATGCTTTAATTTTAATTGTTGGAAAAGTAAGAGCAAGTAAGTCTACTATTATTAGTAATCTATTATTAAATGATGCTTTTTATAATGACACGTTCGATGATGTTATAATAGTGTCGCAGACTGCATCTCAAGATGTGACAAGTAGGTTTTTAGTAGAGAAATATTCTGGTAATGTTTATAATGATTATAGTGATGATATTATTAAAAGTATTGTAGATAGCCAGAAAGAATTAGATAAAGAAGATATGCCTGCACTCTGTTTAATAATAGATGATTGTATAGGTAGTGAAGGATTAGGTAAGAATAGTTATTTATGGTATTTATGCAGTCGTTATCGTCATTATAATTTAACTCTTATTATTACGACTCAAGTATTTAAATACTGTCCGCCAGTAGTAAGAGCAAATTGTAGTGATTTAATTATATGTTGGAATATAAATGATAAAGAGATAATGAAGATAGCAGAAGAATTCGGAGATAGCTTTTTTGGTGATGTTGATAGAATGTTGAATATATATAAGAAATTAGTTCAGAAAGACCCTTACACATTTTTATATATACAAACACAAACTGGAAGAGTTTATAAAACTTTTACGCAAGAATTAAAAATCCCAGAATTTAATAAATAAAAATAATAAAAAATCCCAGAATAAAAAAGGTGTAGGGTTTTAAAAAGTGTAGTGTATACACATAGTTTTTTTTTTATTTATATAAAAATATATATATAAATATTTTATTTATAAAATATTTTATATTAAATTTCATATATACCCTACAAACTATACATACTATACACTTTTTCTTATTTAAAAAAAAAAAAAAGTAAATAATATATAATATAATACCATATATGGTAATAAATAACATTTAATATGAATAATTAACTTTTTAAAAAAACGTGTAGGGTTTAGTGTAGACCTTACACAAAGAGGTAAAAAACTATACACTAATCTATATGTCAATATCACTAATGTATATTCCAGAATTTTTAATAAAAAATTAAATATTTTTATATTTAATAAAATAAATATGAATGAATTTCAAGCATTTTCAAATAGATTTCAAACAGAAACAGATATAGCAGACCAAAATATGGATAGACTAAGAGAATCATATAGAGATAAAGGAATTGATAAAGCATCTATGGAATACTTTAAATCAAGTTTAGGTGACGAAAGAGCAAAAGAGATGCGGGAAAATGTGTCTGGTTTATTAAATTTAACACCACTTATTTATCAAAATTTCAGTCAAGCAAATAAAGACCTACCTATAGTTAAACAACGACTACAAGATATTAACCAAACATTAAAAGAAAAAGGCTCATATATAAGAGAAAGTGCTGGTGACTTACGAGAAGGTATAAGTGATAGAATATCAACTGTTAAAACAAGATTAGGAAAAGTAGAAGAACCAGATGTAATAAGCGGCGACCCAGAATCATTAGTTAGTAAAGAAGGTGAAGAAATAGAAGGTGGTAGTAGAAAGTTAGGAAATGCAGTTCAAGAAATAAAAGATGGTATGTCATCTATATCAAAAGATGCTATAACAAAATCAAAAGGAATATTAAATAGAGGAGCAGCAATAGCAGATGAAGCGGGAGCTATAGGTGGAGATGTATTAACAAAAGCAGGAAAAACTTTAGGAAGTGTAGGAACAGGTATCTCAGGTTTTTATACAGGAGAAGCTTTAGGACTAGGTAGTGTAGGTTCAGGTATTTTAGGTGGAATTGAAGGTGCAACATCTTTAGTAGCACCAGAATTACAACCTGTATTACAAATAGGAGACCAAGTAGTAGACACATTATCAAATCTTTTTAAACATCACGAAAAAGCACCATCACCACCTCCTGTAAGAATTCCAACACAAACAATAACAGCATCTATAGCTCGACCTATAACAACATATAAATAAAATAAAATTTAATTAAATTATTTTAAAAATTTTTTTATATTATAATATATAAAATATGTTTCAAAATACAAGCAGAATATCACTAAAACCAGAATATAATGGAGTTTATACTTCTACAAGTCAAAATATTATTAAATTTCATATACCATCAACACAAGGTTTTATATCTACATCGGATTTAGTGCTACGCTCAACTATTAAACTATCAGGAACATCTGCTGTAGCAAGACCAGACCCAAGATGTGGCATCTCATCATTATTTAGAACTATGATTATTAGAACGGGTAATAATGAAGCAACATTAGAAGATATACAATCATATAATAGCCTTTTAGCAAACATAACAGAATATGGAGAGAATGACACTCTGGCAAATATGAAGATTTTAACAGAAGGATGCTGTAGAGGGAATAATATGGTAAGTGACTCATTATATTTCGAGAATCAAGGGGACTGGAGAACAACTACTGCTATGGGAAATGTTCAATCACCTAAAGCATTATTAACAGAAATTCCATTACATCTATCAGGTGTTCTTAATAGTGGTAAGGTTTTTCCTACTATCGCTACTGGTGGTATTAACTTACAAATTAATTTAGATTCTATAAGTAGAAGCTTTACGCCATATGATACAGACTATACCCATTCAACTATAGCTGTAGCAGGTGCTGTAAATGTAGGAGCAAAAGCAGCAATTGATGATACTTTTTCTGTTATAGTGAATGATACAGGTGTAGGAGGTGTTAATAAAACAGGTCCTAACAATAATCCTTTTAAAGTAGGAATGAAAGTTTATTATAGTGCAGCAGATGGAACAGCAGAAAATGTATTAGGTCGTTTAGTGTCATTAGAAAAAGATGGGAATGATAATCTACAATTAAATATCTGTTCGTCACGTGCTGTAGGAGTGAATCTACCAAGAGCTATTTTAGTAGGAGATAGAGTATTTTTTAAACTAGATGATGTATTAGGTGGTTATTCAATTGATAATCAGAGTGCAGGAAATCTAGTCTTTCCAAAATTAGATTTTGAATTATCTAATCTGGAACTTGTATTAAATATTGTAGCACCTCCAGAATCTTATGTTAAAAGTTTAATGAAGCAGGTGTCAACTAAAGGATTAAATTATGATTTTAAAACATTCCAGCTTTATAGAAATACATTATCAACAACAAGTGGAATGTCATCACAAAATATTCCAGCAAATCAATCAATGGCATATTCAATTTTATCATTACCTTTCGATTCGAGCAAATATTCATCATTTAAAGATGATTGTTTTAAAACAGACACAAGTGGTAGTCGAGAGTATCAATTCCATATTGATAATCGTTCTGTTCCTACTCGTCCAGTAGTTCTTAAAAGATTAACAGACACTGTTAAAAAACCAGAAATGTTACATCTAATTGAATTAGAAAAATCACTAGTTAACTGTGGAATGGATGTTAGAAATTTAAAACATTCAGAAAATAGATTTTTAATAGGTCGTGCTCTTAGTAGATATGGTCACGTATCATCTCTAAAATGTAATGTTAGATTATCTGTTCTATATGAAGGGACAGGGTTATCGACTAAACAGTTCGATAATTATATCTGTCATAGTTCCAGAATGTTAGCAAAAGGAACTACAGTTGAAGTATCACAATAAAATTTAAATTAAATTTAAATTAAAATAATTTTTAAAAATTTTTATATTTTATAATATAAATATAAATGTCAGTTAAAAGAGTTGAAAAATTACATATAACACCATTGAATTCTCAAGACACCTATAGCTTTAAAAAAGGTAATCCAATTATTAACTTCCAGATTGAAAATGATGGTATATTAGAAGGACGTTCTACATATCTCCATTTTAAATTAAGAGTTAACACCCAGACCGGCAATCTTCCAGATAATAATGGTAATGTATCAGGAGTAGCTAATTCAATTACAATCAATGAAAGAATAGGTCTATTAGGTGTAGTAGAAAGAGTTAATGTATCAGAACTTAAAAGCAATCAAACAATTGAAAGTAGAATTAATGTAGGTAGAGAAAAAGCAACAAGGTTACCATCATCACATTCAAAAGATGAATATTTATCATCTTTATCAAGTAAGCTATTAGTAGCTCCAAGAAATTCTATTACAGGAAATTATGTTAATAGAGAAATCAGCTGCTCAATCCCATTACACGAAATATCAGGTATTATGACACAAGAAATCCCCGTATCAAATCTACCATTGATGATATCTATTCAATTAGCATCAGATGAACAATTTTTACAAGCCTCTGCAGCTAATAACTTAGCATATTATGAAATTAAATCACCTTTTTTAACTACAGATTTATTGATTTTAGAATGCGAAGACCAAGAAAAACTGGATAAACAAGGGTCATTACAATTGAACTTCGAGACAGTTAGTTCGATTTATAATGTCCAAAACAGTTCTAATTCTACAACAAATTTAAACTGGGGACTTAGTAGAGTTAAAAGTGTTTTTACTAATCTTATTCCTACTAATGAGACTAATAACATTAGCGTAGATAGCTTTAAAACATCTGAAATTAAAACTGGTGCTAATTATGCTGCTGATGCAGAACTAAATAGAGTTCTATTTACAAGAGGTGCTCTACCTTTTCCAATTGAAGATGAATTAGAGGTATTAGTCCAATCACAAGAAAATAACCCAATTGTTCCTGTTCTTAAGAATGGGTTAACATCAATCGTTCCATATAATAAATTAAGACATCATATGGTAGATTTAGCTACACAAAATGGAAAGAGCACAGACCTTACAAGTAATGGTGTTAAAATATCTGATATATCATCAATTGCGACTACTGATAAAAAACCAGTATTTACTTTAGGTGTAGATTTAGATAGTTTAAATGACCAAGGGGTAGATTTTAAAAATACAACCTGTGGTTTAAGATTAGATAGTAATACTGATGGTCAATCACCTATGGGATTATATAGTTTTGCTATTAATAAGAATACGTTATTAGTTAATAAACAAGGTGTTCAAGTAATCGCATAAAAAAATAAAATTTAATTAAATTATTTTTAAAAATTTTTTATATTATAATAATATAAAATGAATACAATTATTAGGAATCCACTTAAAACAACAGATGATTATAATATGGAAATTATGGATGTGCATACCAGTATAATGCAACCTCAAATATCAAATAATAACTTCGTCCGTTATGTTTTAGAAAAAAGAGCTGTATTAAGTGGTGATAGTGTCCTTACATTAACAGCTAAACCAGCTGCTGGTAATACAGCCTCTGTTCTCCATCTGTCTTTAAAAGGTGGTATCTGTTCTTTAGTAAAAAACGCGACACTAAGAAGCGGTAATACAATTATTACAAGGACTCAAAACTGGAATAGGTTTAAATCAACTTCGAATGCTTTTGTATCTCCAGAAGAACGTTCTAATAAACTATTTCAAACACAAGGTGTTCTAAGTGCTTTAAGACCAAGCTTACAAACAGAAGGTCATTTAACACTTAAAGATGCTAAATATACTACAACAAATGATGCAACTACGCCAGATATTATGAATTTAGTTAATAATCCAGATTTTATAGTTAAAATTAATGAATTATTCCCAGCTTTAAAAAGACTCGACTTACCACTGGTTTTTATAAATGAGAATTTAGTAATTGAATTAGAATTAGAAGATATTAGTTCTCCTACTCAAACTCTTATAAAAGCAGAAAATGGATATACTGGTTCACTTTCTATGGAATATGACTATGTAGGAATGAATATGTTAGCAGATTATTTAAATTATTCAGAAGATAGATTCCTACAGTTAAAAAACACTCATTTTATCAAATTTCCATTTCACGAAGTAATTGACATTAATTCAACTCTACCAGCAGTAGCACAACCTACCGTAGGAACAATTACAAAACAGACATACACACAAGAACTAGCACTACAAGGTAGAGAGGTTATTGATATTATGATGGTTGTAGAAGGTAATAATACATTAGAACCAATGGCTACACCTGCTCCTGCTGTCCCATCTTCTGTTAATCTAAAAGTTAATGACCTTAATATGTATCCATCTCATTTAGAACTAAACTCTCATAAAATTTTAGAATTAGAAAAGAGCCAGTCTAATCCACTTTTTGTTAATGTTGCAGAATATAGTAATGAAGTAATTGCAGATAGTTCACTAATTGATTGTCCAGTAACAACACCTAATAAAGTTTTAACAGGTTCATTTAATGGTGTTGTAAATAACCTTGAAAATTTAAATGGTAATAGTTATGTAGAAGGGCATAATCTAAAAGAACCTATGATAGGTAGTGGAACAGTTATAGGAAGTAAACCTATTATTTATGAAAGAATTTTAAGTAGAACAAATACAGACTATCAAGAAAAGAATGTAAATTTCTATTGTTCTGTTCTTAAAAAATTCACTATTGCAGATGGACAGATGACTGTATCTGTTTAACCTTACACTTTTTTATATTAATTATAAACTTTACACTATTTATTTTAATTGATAATATACTATTAATATATTATATTTTACTATTAACTAATTTTATAAAAATAAGAAAAGTGTATAGTGTA
>Ga0181388_1000718_pt1 | contig 10750 bp, 5 predicted proteins | sample 11SPOviralmetaG_FD_130120 | JGI IMG/M metagenome (GOLD analysis project Ga0181388, IMG submission 130120) | Marine viral communities from the oligotrophic San Pedro Time Series (SPOT) site, San Pedro Channel, CA, USA - 11 SPOT_SRF_2010-05-17 | ecosystem: Environmental > Aquatic > Marine > Strait...
AAGAATCTACCTCTTGTTGAAGCGGTGTTCTGTTCGAATACTAAGTATCTTGAAGTTGAAGCAATATACTTCTTAACTTTAATCATTAATCTTCTTACGTTAATTCTATCTAAAGCAGATGCTCTATCTTGTAAAGTTTTCTGTCCAAATGCTACAATACCTTCTCCAGGGAAAGATGCGATTGGATTTACTTTTCCTTCATATAAAGTATCTCTTTCAGCGTGTGTTAATCTATTCAATACAGATATTGCTCCTACAATACCACCTCTGTTTAAACCAGCTGGTGCAAACCACTCAGCGGCAACAGCATCATTGGCTGCATATATTCCAGGCATCAATACTGATGGTGGAACAGATGTTAATCTATTCGTTCTTGAATCGATTGTTTTAACCCATGGGTAGTAAGTACCTACATAGTTACTATCTAAGTTACCTGCTTGTTCAATTGCTTGTGAAATAGTATCTGATGTTACGTTTCCATTAGATGAATTGTAAGTTACCCCTACAACATCTCCAATGAAGAATGCATCTTCTCTAGCTTCACACATATCAACTACTTTATCAAATACATATGAGTGATGTCTTCTTACAATACCAGGTACTGATACTAAGTTGATATCAAAATCATCTGGATTAGATACTGAGTTAATTGCTTTTATATAAGCAACCGAACCACTTGCAGCTGAAGTTGAACAATTAAATCCTTGTTGGTTACCACTACCATAGTTTGCAGATGAACCAGCAAGTGCTATTTCAGTAGTTGGTGATACACCATCAAATCCACCTTGGAATCCAACGATGAATTGTCTTTTATTAATATCAACAGCGGCTGAACCAGTCAATTCGAAACCGAATGAGTGTTCGCTACCATCTGCGATTGTTACACTATCATCAAATGCAAATACAGTATTTGAACCATTACCGGCTCCAACTGGAATTGGTGATAAGAAATGTGCGTTCTGAATTTTAACAGTACCAGTCTCTAAATCAATTCCACTAAATTGTACACCATTTGATGCACTATTATCTTTAGAATCAATTGAGAATATTACACCAGGTGTAATACTATCTGAACCACTTAGTGGTGATGAGTATTTTGCGTGTCCAAATGGTCCTGCAGTTACAGGGAATGAACCTTCAACTTTACAGTCTACTCTTACATACTTAGAACGATTTACATAATCTCCGTTTTCTGTTTGTTTTCCGTTTGCATCAATTACAACGTTTCTATCACCTATTACTTTCTTAATGTAATTTGGTGATGCAGGGTCTAAATTAAGATTACTAAACGTTTCTAAAATTACTGGTCTCTTATTTGTATCAGAGTATCCTCTAATTGCAATTGAGAAAGTTGCGTAATCAGTAGAATTGTTTGAACCAGCTGCTTTTACGTTGAATACTGCTATTTTAAATTCTTTGTTATAGTTTCCACCATCTCCAATAGTATGAAATCTAAATAAATCACTTCTTTCACCGGAAATCAACTGAGATTGTATCCAAGGAGTGGAAGCGTGTTGAATATCTTGTGTGAATTCTTGATTACCTAATTCAATTAATGTTACTGATGAACCACTTAGGAAGTTGTTTGTACAATCTCCAGCTGCTTTTTCAAAGTATTTGTTTACATATACATTCTTATTTCCTCTAGCAGATTCACCAAATACGTCAGATATATCATTTCCTGCACTTGGTAGTACAGATGCTGATATACCAGTTCCGATTTCCGAACCGCTGATTGAGAATGCTGATGCTGATGCTTCTGATTCTATTAGTAAAGATGATGCTTCACCATCGCCAATTACTCCATCTCCATCTAGTACTCCGATTGCAGTAGAGTGTAAAACTCCAATTAGTTTTTGTCCTCCTTCTGCAGAAGAACCACTAACTACGATACCAGCTGCTCTAGTCTGTGTATAACCACCTACTTGACCAACTCTTACGATTGTTACTGTTCCTGCTTCTCTTAAATAATTTTGTACGGTATATCCTGTATAGTATGAACCATTAGGTGTGCCGAATATTTCTTCAAATTCTGATTGTGTACTAACAACGGTTGGTACGAATGCAGGCCCTTTTTGGAAAGGTCCAATTACAGCTGCTCCGATTTCTCCAATCCCTTGTGCTAGGAAAGAAAGGTCATTTTCTCTCGTAAATACACCAGGTGATACAATTTTTTCTGCCATTTTTTATTACTCCTTGTTATGTTATTTGTGTAATGATACACATATAAATATAAATTAACTTTTCAAAAGAACTATTTTTGTTCTTTATCTTTTTTCTTTGGTTGTTCATTGGGTGTGAAAACGTTAGTTGTTGGTTCATAATTACCATCACCATACTTTTCATTTAACCCTTTAAACATATTCTGTTCTTCTAATTGTAAATTTGAATGTTGATTTAATAATTCTCCTTCAAGTGTTTCTATTTCATCAACTCTTCTTTTCTTTTCAATTGATAGTTGTCCCAATTTTGTAAAAATGTTTGCAACATCTTGTCTTAATTGTTCTAATGATGCTACCTCATCGTTTGTAAACTTAATTTCTTTTGCCATTTTGTTATTTTTAATAAAACTATTTCGATATATATAAATATAAAGTTTTTACTAAAACGTATTTTTTATGCAGTAAATGTTAGAGTTTTGTAACCAGATTTTAAACCATGGTCAATTGCTCTTACTCTTGCATAATATGTAGTACCACTTGTAGTTGCATTTACAACATTTAGTGAAGTACCACTATATTCGGTAAAATTAAATACCATAGTACCAGTGAAACCAGAGTTTGTATTTACTTGTACATCATACGCAGTAATACCACCTGTACCACTTTCACTACCCTCAGTCCAATTTAACATTTTTTCTGTACTATTATCGATACTATATGTTAATGTAGCTGGAGTTCCAGGATTACCTAAATCTGAATGAGAATTTCCTCCCTTGTTGTGAGATATAAATCCATTAGCTAAATAGGTATCAGGTGAACTTACATCAAGTGATACTATTTCAGTAATTTCATTGTTTACATTTACACTTGTTATTTCTACTTCAGAACCATCATGTCTTATTAATAAATCACCTTCTGTTATAGTACCAAGTGTTTTAAATAATAAATTATTATTTCTTTTAACTAACATTGGGTGTTCTGATGTACCTACTATCGTTCCTTCGTTAATATCATACGTTCTTTCAGAAAATGAGAAAACTACATCTTGTACAATTACTTCTGTTTCATCGATGGTATCATCACCATCATATTGATATTCTAATAAGTTTACATCATCATTATATTCTGGTAAACTATATCCTTTTAATCTATCACCCTCTTCTAAGTCTCCAATTTCAACATCAGTTCCATCACTCATTTTAACCAAAGTATCGGATACTAAACATAATGCAGTTGAATTTCCATCATAAGAATCTACTGAGTAAACAGTTTTAGTTCTTGCACTACCGTAATTACCTGCATGATGATTAAACCCATCCGCAAAAGTTACTGATAATGTATGTGATACAGTACCCAATAAATCTGTTTGTGAATTTGTACCTTGTGGATTCATTCCACCAACTGTAATTACACCAGTATAATCTTGATTTGAATTGATTGATAAAAATCCTGATGTTTGTGGTGCTGAATTATATCCTGGACTTACTGCCCAAGTAAAGTTTTGATATCTACCTTTTATTTGTCCAAAGTTAGAACCCTCTCCACCAAATGCTAATGTATATGTTTCGTTTGTAGATTCAACAGCATAAGTATATCCAGATAATGAACCAACTGAATCTATTCCAAATGAAGATAGTGAAATATTATCACCAGCTGATGGCGAACCTTTTATACCACCCAATGATACATTTGAACCTTCGGTATTACCAGTTGCTAATGCTAAATTATTTAAACTAAGTGTTTCTTCTGCTGAAATTGCCATATATATTCTTTCCTATATATTATAAATATTAAGTAATTCGTTTACCCACTTATCTTTACTAGTATAATTGTTAATCATGTATTCTTTTAACAAATTAAACCATTTATTTTTTTCTGAATATGTGGTTTCGTTTAACCTACTATAAATATGATTAAATTCTTTTTTAGATGAAGCTCTATATGGATACTCAAAATCGGTACACCAAGATGTATGTAATATTGGTAGTTTACCATAATCTACTGCTTCAAATATACCATACCCAAATGGTTCATTTGTAAAAGATGAGTGAGAAATTCCCCAATCCATATTATAAAAGATATCTTTATGTTTAGAATTATAATGATATATTTTCATTTTAGATGTATCTAATTTTGAACCATGTTTCCAAATAACATTAAATTCCTTGGAATCCGTAAATAAGTAACTAGATAATCCATCTAAATAGTGTGGATTTTTTCTACCCTCACATCTTGAAGCAAAACCTAAATTATTTGAATCGGATAATTTTAAATTATGTTTAAATTCGTAAAAATTATGTATAGTTTTATTTGGTATTCCAATATCGAATAAACCAACCCATATAGAATGTTTTGAAATTTTATTAATTTTACTTTCCCACTCGGAATCTAAATATGGATGAACACCAAGTGATGCATCAGTAAATGTTTGTGATTTTAAAATATGGTCTACTGAATTGTGTAAAATATTTGAATGAATTTTATCTAAATTATCATCAATTACTTTCATTGGAGTATAATGACCATGTAATATATTGATTCTTCTTGCTCCTTTACATAATTCTTCAAACTTTTCTATATCATCCCCATGCCAATATGCTTCTATTGGAAATTCATAATCATCATGTCCTTTTGGTTTGTTTCTATGTAAAAGAAGAATAGGAGTTACATTTAATTTAGGAGCAATTAACTCCATCCATAAATTTACCCAAGTATCAGTACCAGCATTGACCCATGGACCTCCACCAGTTGTATAATACACATCATACATATTTTATTTTTTTACAATTATAATTCCTGCAAATGTAGTTGAAAATACAACAGTTACTCTGTTTACTGAGTTTGTTGTTATTGTGTTTGCTATTTCTTGTTGTGAAGTTGCAGTATTCCAACATTGTACTATTGGATATTGTTCATTTAAGTTGTGGTCTACTATATATGAAGATGCTCCACTAACCGTTTCTTTATGTGTAGTATGGTCTGTTATTTGAACCGAACCACTAATTACACCACTTGGTAAAATTGAATTTACATTACCACTTGTTACAGTACCCAATGTTGTAATATTTCCTTGTGTAAAGTGTTCGTTTGCGTTATATCCACTAACTGAAGAAAGTGTTACTTGTGAAGAACCTGATATTACTCCATCTCCACTTGTATTTATGTATCTTGAATCAAAAGTAGATGTTAATTGTGCAGAACTTGAAATTACATTATCACCATCTGTATTTAGATATCGTGTATCAAACGTAGATGTTAATTGTGCAGAACCAGATACTATTCCTGCAGGTATATTATTAAAATTATTCCAATTTAGTTAATACGAACCCACTTGACTATTAAGTTTATTAGCATTATCTGCAATTTGCGAACCACTAATTAAATGTCCACCTTTTGCAACTACCACAAATCCACTCTGAGTATCGGAAAGAGTTACTCTAGCAGTATTTACGGTTGGTAGTGAAGTTGTTGCTGGTATTAGTAAATTTCTGTTATTATCATAAACAGATACCAATACATTATAAGAATTAAAGTTGTGAGTTACTGTAATATCATCTACGCTATCATATGATGCAGTTACAGTTGTTGCTTCTGCAATTGAAATATCGGTTGGTAGGTTTGTTAATTGTGAACCATCTCCTTTGAAGTGTGAAGCGGTTACGGCACCATTTAAGTAAATCGAACCCGTTACTGCATATGGATGTGAATTTGTTGTAAGTATTTCTTGTATCGATTCTTCTGATGAAGATTTTTCGAAAAATATCCTACCATCGTAGGTATTCATTGCCAATTCACCTAATTCAAGATTAGATATACTTGGTATCTTACCACTTATCGCAGTTCTTTTTAATTTAACTATCTGTGCCATATTTATGACTTGCCTTTTTCAATTATATAATTAATAAATAAGAAAATCTCTTATATAAGAGATAAACTTCCTTCTTACTTTATCTTAGATTTTAAATCATTTATTTCTTTTTGCTGTTCTTTAATAGCCTCTATTAAGAGACCAGTAAGTTTAGCATAATCTACTCCTTTGTATCCATTATCTCTATCAGTTACCAATTCTGGTAATACTTTTTCAACATCTTGTGCAATCACACCAACATTTGGTAATGATTGTTGTAACTCATCTGCATTATCATTCCAATCCCAAGTAACACCTTTAAGTGATTGTACTTTTTCTATTGGATTAGAAATAAGTTCAATATTATCTTTTAATCTTTCATCTGAAGAAGCATATGCAACAACATCACCAGCAACATTTAATGCTCCACCTATACCTACACCACCAACTACTACAAGAGCTCCAACATCAGTTGCATTTGTTGCGGTAGTGTTTGTGATTGTTATAACACCACTTGCAGAATCATCAGCATTTGAACGAAGGAAGTTACTCGAAGTTAAACCATCAAGTTTATCTGCGTTTAGATTAGTAACTTTTGTTGTTGAGGTTACTGCGAATGGTGCAGTACCAGTTGCAACTGAAGAAACTAATTGTGAACTAAATGTTTTAGCTCCACTAAATGTTTGTGTTCCACTTAGGTGTGCAGTATCTGAATCTAAGTAAGCTGATGCGATTGCAGTACCATTCCATGTACCACTATCGATTGTACCAACAGTTGTGATACCTAACCCATTTATACTTGTTAGTGTTTCATCACCGGTATTAGTTCCACTCTGTCCACTTAAGTATGTAGTTGAAATTGCACTACCATTCCAAACACCACTTGATATTGTTCCAACCTCTGTGATATCTAAAGCATTTATACTTGATTTAGTTTCATCACCGGTATTAGTTCCACTTTGTCCACTTAAGTATGTAGTTGATATTGCTGAACCTTGCCATACACCACTTGATATTGTTCCAACCTCTGTGATATCTAGAGCATTTATACTTGATTTAGTTTCATCACCAGTGTTAGTTCCACTATTCGTACCAGTAATATCGGATGTCATTGCAACAGTACCCGTCTTATTTGGTAGAGTATATGTCACATCTGCACCTGCAACTACTGATAAAAGAGTAGCATCATGGCCATCTGCGGTAGTACCTTCAAATACAACACCATTAGATGTTGAAATTGTTGTTACGTTGTTTGTAGTTGTTGTTCCAGTTACTACTAAATCACCAGGAATAGTTACTGTATCTGTTGAATCACCAATTGATACTGCGTTTGAACCAAAACCTCCGGCTAATCTAGTTTTTAAATTTGCAACAGAAACATCATCATTATCGTTAGCAGTCATATCATTAACTACTACACTAACTTTTCCGTTGGTATCATCATATGTAGTTGTTACTCTAGTATCAGTATTAGAAGTAAACATTCCACCTACTATATCTTGAACTGCTTCTGTTGATAGATTTGTATTAGTAGTATAAGAAGGTAATCCAAATGTACCATCATGTTTTAAGAAGTGTCCATCTGTTCCAGTTGCTGGTACGAACTTTTCATTACCAGTTCCAATAGAACTTTGAATTTCTGAATCTGTTCTGTTCTGGTCTGCAGATGCTTCAATTCCATCTAATTTATCAAACATCTCATCTGACATCAATCCCCAATTATCCGTATCTGCTAATGTTAATGCTACATTATTACCATCTGATGAATTAATTGAGAATCCAGTACCACTAACTGTCTTAGATAAATTAGTTGATACGTTATGGTTAATATCACTTACTTTAGCAGTATTCGCTGCTATCTCATCAAATAAAGTTGGAGATAATAAACCAGATACACTTGTTGTACCTATTGGGATTACTGCATTAGTACCATCTGAAGAAACTATTGTTCTAGCCCCAGTCGTACCTGTGATACTTAAATCAGTTGATACGTTATGGTTAATATCACTTACTTTTAAAGTATTCGCTGTTATCTCATCAAATTTTGCTTTTGTTAATAAACCAGCTCTAGTCGTAGATGCCGATGCTAATGTTGCATTAGTACCATCACTTGAATTTACGTCAACAGTTGTTTCAGTTGCAGTTCCTTCTGATAAATCGGTTGATACGTTATGATTAATATCACTTACTTTAGCAGTATTGGCATCAATCTCATCAAATAAACCAGGTGATAATAAACCAGATACAGATGTTGTTGCAAGTGGAATAACAGCATTAGTACCATCTGAAGAAACTATTGTTCTAGCTCCAGTTGTACCCGTAATACTTAAATCGGTTGATACGTTATGATTAATATCACTTACTTTTAAAGTATTTGCTACAATTTCATCAAATTTTGCTTTTGTTAATAAACCAGCTCTTGTGGTTGAAGCAGATACTAAAGTAGCATTACTACCATCACTTGAATTTACATCAACAGTTGTTGTAGTTGAAGTTCCTTCACTAAGGTTAGTTGATACGTTGTGATTGATATCACTTACTTTAGCAGTATTGGCAGCAACTGCGGAGTTATTACCAACTTCTGTATCGAAATCCGATATATCAGATGCCGCTAAAGAACCACTAAATACTGCATTATCATTTAAAACAGTTAGTACATCAGAATCTCCATATTGTGCAGTACCAGTAATTGTGATAACATTTCCACTTTCAGAAATTGTAATACCAGTTCCACCACTTAAAGTAACATCATCATTTGTGGAATCTGAACCAGCTAATCTGATTATAGATGTATTGGATGCACCTGCTTGTACATTTAAATCATATGATGTATCATCTGTTGATGGTAGTGTTACAGTTTTAACATTTAACGCAGTAACGTGTCCTCTAGCCGAAGTTGTAACTGAGTCAATTGCAGTAAATGTTCCTCCATATGAAGGTGAACTAGTTGATGTTGTATCAGTTCTTGAAATATCACTATGATTTATTGTAATAGTTTCATTTGAACTTTGATTCGTAGTAAAATTACCACCAGTTCCTAAATCAGTACCTGCAGTAAGTGTAATTGTTGCATTACTTGCTGCTGATGGAATTGTTGGTTGATTTTGTATTGAGTTATAATTAACTTGTGATGAACCACTAATTACAGTATCTGCATCTAATTTAAGTTTTACTCTTGCATCTGTATAATAAAGATTTGTTGAACCTTCGGTTATTTCATCTGTATTATCTTGTGATTGTGCTTTAGAATCTACATATGCTTTTACAGATTGTTGAGTTGGTACTTTGGTTGCTGAATTGGATGAGAAGTTATCTTCATCAACAGATACTAAATCTAATATTTGTGATGAACCACTAATTACAGTATCTGCATCTAATTTAAGTTTTACAAGTGCATCTGTATATCCTACTTTAGAAGTATTTGCTACAATTTCATCAAATTTTGCTTTTGTTAATACACCTGCTCTACTAGTAGATGCAGATGCTAATGTTGCATTATTACCATCACTTGAATTTACATCAACAGTTGTTTCAGTTGTAGTACCTTCTGATAAATTAGTTGATACGTTATGATTAACATCGGTTGATTTAGCAGTATTCGCTGCTATCTCATCAAATAAAGTTGGAGATAATAAACCAGATACGCTTGTTGTAGCGATTGGAATAACGGCGTTGTTACCATCTGAAGAAACTATTGTTCTAGCTCCAGTTGTACCTGTGATACTTAAATCAGTTGATACGTTAGTTACCTTATCGTTGTTATCTGAGATATTACTAATTTCGGTAGAACTAATAGTTCTAGTATTTCCTGCGAGTGCAGTTGAACTTGTACTTCCTAATGTTAATAAAGTTGGTAAGTTTGATATATCCGAAGAATAATCCACTTGTCCTAATGTTATTGCCTGTCCACTAATTGATAAATAATCATGTGAGGTTGTTACAAGTGTTACATCTGTTGAATTATCAGTTCCAGCTGCATCTACACCTAAGTTAGTTCTAGCAGTTCCAGTATTTGCTAAATCAGATAAGTTACTCCCTTTTGATAATTTTGTTCCTACGGTTGTTACTAAACTTGCAAGTGAACCAGAATCTGCTGCTAATGAAGCAGATAGTTCACCTAGTGTATCTAATGTTGAACCAGCATTTCCTATTATTGTATCTACTCTATCTTGTACGAACGCAGTTGTTGCTATTTTAGTAGAATCATCTGTACCACCTTGAGTTGGTGCAGTTGGGTCATTTGTTAATGCAGCTCCTGCAAACATCGTTGCTTTTGATTCGTTTGTTACATTTGCTAAACCAACATCACCAGCAGTAGTTGCTTGTGCTCTTAAATTTGCGTAAGTTCCACTTTGTGAGAACGCTGCAACATCAGAAATATCTGATGAGGATATACCTAAGAATGATTTTATTTCTGAAGCAGAACCACTTGATACCGCATCTGCATCTAATTTTGTTTTTACTCTTGCATCTGTGTAACCAACTTTACTAGAGTTAGTTGAGATTGATGTTATTTCACCAGAAGAAATAGTTCTAGTATTTCCAGCAAGTGCAGTTTCACTACTCGTACCTAATTGTAAAGTTGTTACTGAACCACCAAGTGGTACAGATGTACCATCTATTGAAATTGAATTTGAACCACTTAATAAAGTACTTCCATTAGTAATTTGTGATGAACCACTTATTACTGTATTATCATTTAAAACAGTTATTACATTAGCATCAGTATAGTGAGATAAAT
>Ga0181388_1000722_pt1 | contig 10722 bp, 13 predicted proteins | sample 11SPOviralmetaG_FD_130120 | JGI IMG/M metagenome (GOLD analysis project Ga0181388, IMG submission 130120) | Marine viral communities from the oligotrophic San Pedro Time Series (SPOT) site, San Pedro Channel, CA, USA - 11 SPOT_SRF_2010-05-17 | ecosystem: Environmental > Aquatic > Marine > Strait...
ATTAACCGACCAATTTATAAGCGATTTGAATCGTACCATATCTACTCAAGACATATTGTCTGTAACTTCTCTATCAGCTACTTCGACATCCATTAGTGCTAATATGCAAACATTCTTGACAACACATAATGCAGAGATAATCACAAATCACAGCCACTATTTTATCTACGATAGTACACGACAAGAATATGTGTATGAAGTTACGGACATTAATAAAAATGTTTTCAATCTGATACGAATTCAATCCATAGCGAACGTTCGTTACTTTATTAGGAGTGAATATGATTTTTCAGATTACGAAACTAGTTATAGAAACACATATGCCAGTTATCTTAATCAGTTACAAACTCGTTTGAGTGTGGACTTTCCATCCGCAACTTCTCAGCAATTGACTACGATGCAAAATACAATCAATGAAAACTTTGATACATTGATGTCCACTAATTTCGAAAATATGACGAACGGGATATTGATGTTAGTATTGAATACTTCTTATGCAAACCCACAATCGTCTGCCGTCAACACATATATTTCCACCACCCAAACACAAACCACAATACCGAATGCCATTCTGAGCGCGTACTTCTCGTTGACGTTCATTGATAACTTTATCATGACTGCACCTGGAGTCGTCAAGTTGTCTGGAGAACGCTATGTTACTGTTCACTGCGACAATATAGAGAATCATTTGAGGGGAAGTATGATGTTCAATGATTATTCGCCAGGACTGGCTGTGGTAAATTTGGGCGTATTGGGATACTCGCAAGCAAGAATGGAATTCACAAGCGTGAAATACAAAGAGTTTCATCCGATTGGTAAATTACACGCTTTGAAATTCTCGGTTCGTAGATCGAATGACGAACTGTATGATTTGAAAAATGTTAATTGGTATACGATGCTGTCCGTAAAGTATTATGTACCTCGAAAACATACCAAATTCACAAAATCCATTTTAAATCCGAATTATGACTATGACTATTTGCAGTACACTCAAAAGTACTTGGATAAGTATGTGAATTTATCTCCTGAGAATGACAACAATGTGTTTGACGACCAGAATTCAGAAAATGACGAATCAATCGACGAGGAAGATGTTGAAGATGATGCTATGCATTTCCGTAAAACATATCTGAACAAAGAGAAACAACTGGAACGGGAATATATGAAACATTTACAAGACGAAGAGGATACAAGTAGTGACGACGAAGGATCTGTTTTATGAATGTAAGTAAACAAATACAGCACAACCGTATAAACAATCTGGAGAATGAGTTTACTTTTAAACCCTTGAAAAAAAATTCTTTGTAGTTTATTAAAAACGACAACATAATGTACACTGCAAGTAACCTATCTATTCGTGACAATGTATGGAATCACATGGCGGTTACCGTCGATGTAGCTAATTCCAATGTAAAATTCTACCTGAATAACTCGAATGTGTTTACCCAATCAAATGTTGCTTTCAACATCAATTCAAATGTAAATTCTAATTTATACGTAGCACACGCAGAAGCAGAATCTAATGCATTCAAAGGACTCATTGATAATGTACAATTGTATGATACCGCAGTATCTTCCTATCAAATGAATGATTTAGCTACGTTCCCTGTATTGAATTTGGATATGACACCTACCGATGCGAATCTTGTAATAGATATGAGTAGTTTTCAAAATACAGTAACTATGTCTAATTCTCCATCTTCCACGATATATGGCTACCAACCTACGAATAAAGCATTGGATTTTGATGCTTCAATCAACCAAGCTTTAGTGGTTTCTGCAAGTAATGTGCAAAATGTAAATGCTAAACAAATGACATTAAGTATGTGGGTGAAACCAACATCATCAAGTGGTGGTACAAATTCCAAATCTTTTAAAAAGACAAGTTCTAACACAAGTTATCTTTTGAATTCCACAGACATGTCAACCGTCGGTACTCCATTGAATATTAATGAAACTACATTAGTGTTTTGGTCAAAGAATTATGATAATGGGAGACATGTATATCTATACAATACCACAAATACAAATAAAAATATACATTGGCTTGCTGGTCAAGGTGTGTTTCAATTTAGAACTCAAAATGACGCATCACTAATAAACATTTCACAAAGTGTCGCAGCGGATGATGAATGGCACATGTGGGTTTTAACCATTTACATGGATGGTTCGACCATGTATGCAAAAGGATACATTGATAACAGCACTAATGTATATGGACCAGTTACAGTCCCAAACCGTTCAGCTTTTATCCAAACTGCTGGCTGGAATATTACCAATATTCGTTTAGGTGGTAACCGCTACTCATTAACCAATGAATCTCATTTGGATGAAGTATCTTTGTTTAGAGGGCAATTGTCTGCGAATGATGTTGACAAACTATACAACGATAAAATTAGTCCCAAAAGTTTAGCATCAGATAATAGTGCAACATTGTATGCATATTGGAATTTTGAAGATAATTATGATGACAATGGACCAAATGGTAACCAATTTCCATTATCACTCAACGGAAGTTCAAGTGAAGTTGAATTTTCGACAGACACCCCTTTTACAGAATATACTGGTTCAGCATCCTCATCAAACACACCTCTCATTGCCAAAAGTGATTTGTTCAAATTGAGTTTGGATTCTGACAATAAACCTGTATTGAGTATGCTGTGATTTCTTCATAGCAAACTACCTAAATCGAGTGTATCACCTAATCTAATATTTGCAAACAACATTATAAATACTCATTGGACTTTAAAAAAGAATTGTTTTCAAAGAACCATCTTGGTTCTTTTGTTTTTTTGTAATACAATTCACTATTTCACTGTATGTAAATTAGCTTGTGTTAAACACGACTTACAAAAGGTTGTCACATTTGAAACAAAAACATGTCTTAAAAATAATCAACACATAATACTTCAACCATAATAACAAAACTTTGAGTTCTTTGTCTTGTACAATCACAATGAACATTATCAATGTGTTGACTTCATGCCCTACCGAAATCCAACACGTGATATGGAAAACTTACATGACAAAACATGTGTTGTCGGAATTACGTTATCGTGCTGCCGAACATCAATGTCATTACACATCATTCCCATTCTTAATCAATGATTATGACCCCATAATTGATTACATTTACAAACTGCGTGCCATATATGTCCGAAAACTAATCAACTATGACATCAATAACATGTTTTATCACTATAATATGCTACATGATAATCGTCACGATTCACCAATTGTCTTACTTATTCGTCAATTTAAACAAGACACAAACCCTAACAAACATCACACTTGGATGATAAATGTGGAAAAAGAATATTTTAAAACAAGAAAACACATTATGCGAATATCTTATTTTTGATAGTATATATCGATAAAAATTGATTTCAAAAACAAAAAACATTCTCTCAATAAAAGTTCACAAGAACACAACACGTCCTTAAAAGCTATCATTATCTTTCTTACACACATAAACATGACGACAACTATGTGCTATTTTAATGAACAATTCACCAGTGGAACATACAATCCACCCACCATGGTAACATTCTTGCCAAATGGAGGATTTATTCCACAAGAAAAACATTGCATTAAAGTTCCATTAACAATTGCACCAACATTAATGAAAATGGTGATCGGAAAAGATGGCTATTACTTCAATGGAATCACAAAAGCTTCTCACACAGATTACATTTGGTACAAAAAAGAGGAAAATGTAGTTGAAGTATGGGGATCTCCATCTAATTTGGAAGATGCAAAGAAACGATTGACTGATCGAATGAATTCAATCGCTGCGAAACTCGCTTCCTCATTGGAAAATACATGCAATGACGATGTTGCACTTGGACAAGAAGTCAAATGTATCAAAGTACCGATAACAGTAGAACCATCATTGATGAGTCAAGTGATTGGAAAGGAAGGATGTCATTTCAATTCTATCAAGAAAGCGTCCAACACGACATCTATTTGGTGTAAACGTGAAGAAAATGTAATCGAGGTCTGGGGAACACCTTCGAATTTAGAAGATGCGAAACAAATGTTATTGGACAGAATGAATGAGGTGTCTGCGAAGATTGTTAAGCCTGATAATAATGAACACGAACAAGAATTGACATGTATCAAAGTGCCTTTGACAGTGCATTCTTCATTGATGAGTCAAGTGATTGGAAAGGAAGGCTGTCATTTCAATTCTATCAAGAAAGCTTCCAACACGACATCTATCTGGTGCAAACGAGGTGAAAATGTGATAGAGGTATGGGGACCTCCTGCTAATGTAGAAGATGCAAAGCAAATGTTGATTAATAGAATGAATCATGTATTGACTGTAAATTAAGTGATATAATATTGGACTTGTGTGAATGTGTTTTAAGATTAATAATAATATATACTAAGTAGGATTTAGTTTTTTTTTTACAATATTGTTTCCACAAATTATTGCAATATGTTGCATGAAACAAAGTGATAAATATACACTTGCTAAACATATTGTACACCATTGAAGAGTCAGTCTTGGAGCAATTGTTTGGATTTAACTCAAACATTGAAAGATCGTTCTTGATAAAACAGCTTTTGAATGAATAACGGACCACAAGGTTAGTACCGAAATATGGTTGTATATATGACTTGTGATTCGTGCACGAAGCGAATGAGTTGCAAAAATATGATAACGTGATCATAAAGATAAAAAGGAAAAACAACGATGGATGAAAGTGTACGCGTCTGAAGTAGAACATTAACACATCGCATCGCATTCGGAACTACATAATGATGGTAGTGTGGAATAAGTGCGCCAAATCTTTGACAACTTTTTCAACAAAACATTCTTAAAATGAAGCAAACATGTCACCATCAAATGCTTCGATAACATTAGTTTGCATTCTTGGAGAAGGTACTGCTACAGGTTCTGATGTTTCATCTTCTACATTTTGAAGGGTGGACAGTTGTTCATCGGAAACGACTTTCAAAGGAGCATTGGTTTCTTGTACAGGGTCATACGAATCAAGTTTCATGTTATCAAATGTCAATTTCTTCAACATAGAATTAGAAACAACGTCTGCATCATATGCATTAGCATTCACTTCAACTTTATCAAAGACTTCGTCGATGAAATTTTCACGGTATCTGATTCCTCCACCGATGCTTGAAATAAGAGTAAGAACAATCAGGAATGTGCAAAATAGCCAGAAAACTTCATTCATAATGTAACAATTTTTATTTGATATTAATTTAGAAAATATTTTCATTTTCGAGTTTATTTTGGACGATAAAACATCACTTTTTTGTTCATATCCCAATTTTCCTTTCGAATTTCCAACATCGATTTCTCATTTCCATAGCATCTACTTGTAAAAGTTTCGATTAAATCAAATTCATCTTTGTTTATCAAATATTTACTCAACATGATAATAAGCACCTCATTGATTTGTTTTTGGTCAGGTTCTACTAAAAGTTTCATATAAGTCATGTAATATAAAAAGAAAATAGATGTATACACTTGCTTATCTTTTTCGATAATAGCAAAACAATTTCTGGAACAATCGACTACTTTCAGTATCGGGACTTTATTGTTGCCTGTCGTTCGTAGATAAAGACAAGTAATTTCAGGATGGAATTCTTCAAATGCTTGTTCTACTTTCACATCAAATTTAAGATGCTTGCCCATTTTTTGTAGTAATTCCTTTCGAATTTGTCCTAATGTGTGTGAAGGATTGTCTGACAAAATTTCGATTGGCCTCGCGGTTTGTCGGTCGCGTTTGGCAAAGTAATTCTTACATTCAGGTACTTGTTTTAAATAAACCTCACATGCATCTAATCCACAATAAGGGTACTTTAGCTTATCAACAATTCCTTTCAAAACGAGATATGTTTCAACAATGTTTGCATTTTCATACATTATTTTATCTTGTTCGAAGATGAAGTTGCACTCATTCGTCAATAAGTCTGAAGTACTATTATTTGTATTGACTTGTGTCGGAAACGCAGCTTCGGTAAGTAACAATCGCTTATACACCTTGGTCCATCTAAATGATGAACCCAAAGGCATACAAAGTTCTTTATACGCAAGTGATTTGAGAAACGGTACAGGAGATATCAACATTTTTTTACCTCGCATATTTATTTTTTCAGCTTTACTCGAAAGGATTTTATGTTCTTTGGATGGAATGTTTGTAATATCTGCAACCGCCTCAAAATTACAAAAAACTTTGTATGTACCAGGATGTATTGCATGTCTGACTTCAGTGTATTTATAACCTTTATTTTTCAAGATATCGGCAAGCTTAACAGCTAATGTATCTGCAGCGGGTGAAAAAAAGTCGTAATCTGGAATTTCCGTTTCGTCGTAAAATTTGTATTCTGGTGGCAGTATCATGTTCAATGCCGTACCACCGTACAATATGCACTTGTGTTTAATAATGAAATCTTCTACTATTTTCAGAATGGGTTTCATATCTTTATAGACTTTCATTTGCAAATCAGTTTCCATTTTTGTAGCTACATCGTCGGGACGTCCCAACGACTTATCAATATATTCAAATATGCCATCTACTTGTGTGATTGAATCGGTGATAAACTTTGGAACTACTGATTTGGTTACAGTTTGCATTGTGTTTTTTTAATTCATACGCACATAAATTTTCTTGTCGTTGTATACTTAAAACACAAATCATGCCAACGTTCGGATTGCCCTTGACCGTGGCTATGGGAGGCAACCGCGCATCGGGTCGTAAGAAAGCGACAAAGTACAATTTTGTCCGCGTGTATAGAGATCATCATACTACTCAACCGCAAATACCATCAAGTAAAGATGACCCCAAACTAGTCTACGTGGTATGTGATTTGAAACACAAAACAAATTTTCGGCATTTACATCATTCATCCAATTTAGTAAACATACAATTTGATAGGACTACAGACATAAATGATATCGATATTTATGAATGTAAGCAAACTGCGAGAAAGCGACTACGTGAAGTGCAAAATTCGGAAATGCGATTAATTACGTGTCTTGAGGAAGACATTTACGACATTACGTTTTTTTTTGATAAAATGAGGTTTAACTACATTCCGTAAACATGTGTTTGGGTTGACGACATGAACCAACTTACAAACTCATTCATATATTTTAGCTTCTCATCCATTCCATAAAATATATCATTTATATTAATACACTACTATTGAAATAATGGCAAATCTTATGGGAACGAATCTGTTTCAAGCATATGACGACTCACCTATGTCGGGCGGCAATCCAAATTCGATGCAATCCATAGATACATTCAATGTAGACTCGGTGCCTCAATCTCCAAGCACACCAACGACAAGCAACTCGAATAGTGGTTCATCGGCTATTCCTCCAAGTATGCCACCAAATCATCCTGAAGTACAACTACAACAAAATAAAAACAACAACCAATTCTACGATTCCGCGAATATTTACAATGAATTCAATATGCAAGAACAATTAGCTGTATTGCAACATGAGTTAGCAAAACAAAAGGAACTTGCAAAAATGTCTCAAACCAAAAATAAAGAAAGCGAAAGTATTATTGATCGCTTCGTCTCGAAGAAAAAAGAAGTCTTCAAATTAGTCGTGATGTCGCTTACCATTTTATTGGCGATGAGTATACATTATGTAATGAATGATTTGTTAAAAAACTACTTAATAAACAACGAACTAAGTGAAAATCAAGAGTTTATGACTAAACTTGCGTACCCAATTACCGTATTACTTGCGATTTGGGCATTCAAAGTTTTTAACAAATGAACACAACAAATATATTAATCCCGCCTTTTTTTGACTATTTAACATTACCACCGAAAGTCTATTACATGAGTACGTTATCGGGTTGTGTTAACTGTAAGATAAAAATAACAACTGACAAACACCTTGAGGAGTTTTTGAATATGATCGACAAATGTGAGGAGTTGCAACTTGTAACAAACACATATGTTACTTTGTTTCAAAGGATAGATGTGATTGATTTAAAAACAAACAGAACTCTATCTGCCGAATTCATATCCAAGTGCACGAATTTAAGCGTACTAAAACTTCCTAAAAACAAATTCATCACCGATGATACATTGTCTTGTTTGACCAAGTTGGAAGTTGTCGACTTAGGATGTAATGACAACATATCATTCGTCAAATTTTCGAGATTTGAATATCTCAGAGATATAACTCTACATCCATCATTTTTACTTGAAGATGATATGCTTCTTGTGATTGATAAATGTGTAAATTTGAGAACAATTGACATCGGTGTACGTATGCCTATCGAACAAAAACACAATATTCAATGTCATATTGTGAATCAGACAATCGTTCGTCTTTTGTAAGTATTTGTGGATTGTGGTGAACCAACACTAGACACCTTAATTTGATTATGATATGAATCGGTTGTCTTTCTATTTGAATCATCATTACCACCAGCAGTTTGAGACACCAATGCACTTGAAGCAATAAACTTTTCAAGTATGGTGATCCGATGTTTCAAATTGCTAAGTTCATTTTGATGTTCTTCAGTCATTTTTGGTTTCAAGAAACAATATTTCTTATTCTTAAATAGAAGACATATTTTATAGTGAATATATAATGAACTATATAAACCTAATAATATTCGTGTCACTATTACTAACTGCGAGTGATATTGTTTATCATAGCATGGAACAACGAGCAAAATTGAATGCAAAGATAAAAGAAAACGATTTGTACAAAACAACTTTTATCTTTTATTTACATATCGTCATATATGCATTACTTTTGGCTTTAACGATAATATTACTGTTTCTTAGAACCGTGGGGATTGATTTTGAATATTTGGGAACTCTGAAAGATTTACTCTATAAAACAACACTTACATTCATAATATCTGTTTTCATTAGTGCGATAATATTTGGTTACGAGCAAGTACTCAAATCTAAAATTACCAAGGCATCTCCTGAACAAAATATGATACAATGGCAGTTACTCTCAAGTGTGATGGTATTGATCATTTACACATGTGTATCTTTATATGAAAAGGAATTAGCCGTCTTTCTCAAAGGTGAAACTTCATTCAAACACAATCGCAGAAAAAGAGAATTTAAAATTTTATTCATTATTGCAATTCTACTTTTAAGTCCATGTATTGTAGCTATCCAAAAATCATTACTCAGTAAACTTGACACTAAGTACTCTAGTTACAATGAAAATTGGAGAAAATTGAAATATGTATTGATTTCGTTGTTTGCTATTAACACATTAGTAGGTGGGGATAATTAGGCTTAACCGATGAGGTCTAGCACAGAACACATGAAGCAAAAGTCGATTGTCAATTTGAAAATATAAGTTGAATTGAAATTAGGAACTGTGAGCTTCAAGAACATTGAAAATACATACACATGTATGAAAATGTACAAATTGATGGCAGATATTTCGTGTTTTTTATAATCATACCATGGAAATAATGGAATCAATGATGAATGCTGTGTATTTGTAGCATTATTGATTATTTCATTAATCAATCTTGGTATTATGTTAATAATCGACACTATTATATTATATATTGAAAAGAAGATTGAACTGATGTTATTCAATATATTTGAATTAAAATTGTTATATTTATAAACCACATTATATAGTATCAAACTACATAACACAAACCTTATTAACAAAAATTGATAAATGCTTATGTTTTTAGTGTTTACTATATTGTTGATTGCTTGATGTACTTTAAATCCCTGTTTTAGTGCATTCCACTTGTTTATTCTATTCATATTTAACGAATCTATTTATACATTTACTCATTTTAATTTTTGCGTTCGTATTCATATTGGTAAAATCGTTGCAAGACAGAAGCAGTACAAAAAATATACATATAAATGACCGAGATCAATATTGCATATATAATTATACAGTTTAACAACTAAATTATCACTATTTGTTTGTATAGTTGATTTTATTTTTGGAAATTGTTTGAAGACGAACCGTTTCATCATAAAGTTTAGCAGTCTAACTGCCAATATTGATTTGATAAAAATAAGTAATATATCAATGTATGCAATATCGAAGTTTTTAATGTAATACATCGTAAGGAAATAGTAGGAAACACCAAATGCAAATAAATATGTAAACTCTTTTGTTTGGTTTGAAGTAAATGTGTCATTAACACCTTTGATAATATGTATCAAGAACAGAACAAGGTGCAAGACAGCAATTTTGATTATATTTTGTTCATAATATTCCTTAAAACCATTCCACGACAATCCACTATTTGACTTACCGTCGAGCAGGCTTAATCTATATAGAACAGCAATTAAGCATTGTATTTTGATCAATGATAACGACAGTGTCCATACAATATTTAAAATTGTCCAAAACAGTCTCCAAAACATCATTTATGTTTTATAACATTTATAAAAAAACATTTTGATTAAATATATAAATTACTTTATCGGCTTTATTATGTAATAATGTCAATACCTATGGATAAACAGGCAGCCGTAATAGTGAACACTACGAGAAAATGAATAAATGTATAAAATATATGGTTGTCAAGGTAATGTATATATCTGAGTACAGGGAATTTCCTTAGTTTGTTACCAAATTGTTTTAAACGTTTTGCTATTACCAATGACATTTTGACGATCAATATACAAAAACCCAATTTGATAATAATATGTTTTTGCTTGTCAGATAGTTTATCTTTAAATATATCGATTATAGTCTTTGAGATATCTTTG
>Ga0181388_1000724_pt1 | contig 10700 bp, 10 predicted proteins | sample 11SPOviralmetaG_FD_130120 | JGI IMG/M metagenome (GOLD analysis project Ga0181388, IMG submission 130120) | Marine viral communities from the oligotrophic San Pedro Time Series (SPOT) site, San Pedro Channel, CA, USA - 11 SPOT_SRF_2010-05-17 | ecosystem: Environmental > Aquatic > Marine > Strait...
GAGAGAATATAACCTTAGTATCTTTAACACCATTCAACCAACGCAGATTCCCACGAGTAACGTGATGGTCTATAATTATAGAGTCATTGTAATCTATCTGTTGGTATATTTTTGTAAGATTGAATATTGATTGTTTACTCTCATCTCTAAATGCGTGAGATTCACTTCTAGGAAATTGTCTATAGTATTCGTTTAGAGCATCGGGGTCATTCTTTAATGAATCAACTTCTGCTTCCCAATAGTTTACTGCACCCTGATAAATATTTTCTCCATCAATACCTTTGATTTCTTGCTTAGGTGTTTCTAATACAGGCATTCCATACATATCTATGAATCCCTCCATATTCCATTCCATTGGGATGAAAAGTGAATACATACCACTTTTAGTTTGACCATTTGCATTTCTTTGTAGTACGTTAGAATCTGTGTATAGTTTTTTAAAGTTACTACCACCTTTGTCTAAAGCATTTGATGTAGAACCCATCATACACTTTCCAATAATCTTACTTCCAAGACGTAAACAAGTTTTCGTTACTCTCCAATTATTTAAAATATTATTTGGTTTAATCCACTTACCACTTTCATCGTGTACTAAAAGTAAAAGCTTTTCACCATCATATGAGTTGTCATCTGTGTTCTTCCAATCTATTGTGGTATCCAACCCAAACATTTCATCCTGAGTTGTTTCATACATATTCTTTTTTGTAATCTTAGCTGCCGGAATCCTAAAAGCTAATTCAGTTTTAGGTTTGTCCATACCATCCATTATAGGTTTAAAAAAGAACGGAAGTCTACTATTGATTGGAACAACTTTATCAGTAAACATTTTTTTAGCATCCGAACCTGTCTTTGACAGTATGCCAACTCTAGAATCTTTAACTAAAGTTCCGGTGTTTACACATTCAGAAGATGACATAAATGAAAATCCTGAACGTCTTATCTTTAGATAAATCATTCCAAAACTTCTTTTGTCTGCCTTACAAGCTTCCCAAAACAAAAACAATATTCTATTAGCCTCTCTAAAATCAGGGTATCCTATATCAATACTTGTCCATTGTAGATACATATAATGTGCACCTGTTATATAAACAGGTTTGCCATTAGACATATACCAAAAACCTGCTTCTCTTCTATCAAACTCTTCTTCAATATAATCAACCCATCTGTCTTTAAAGTCTGAAGACATTTCATTCCATTGAAATATAGATTGTATTTTAGACAGAACCTTAGGTAGTTCTGCTCTCTCCCAATATTGTTCTTGCTTCTTTTTACTTCTAGAATGAATATCTTTTGGTGGTTTAGGTAGTGCAATACGAAGACCTTGAACTTCTACAATATCTTCTATCTGTCCGGTCTTAGATATAACAACAAAATCATACTTAGGGTTATAGCCGTATTTCCACGTTTTAGCCTTGTTCTTAGACGTTAAAACATTTTTTGGCACAACACCCTCAAGTATGTTATATAAGCTATTTAGACCTTCTTTCTGCAAATCCTTGTTTTGTATCTGTTTTTTTAATTCCTTTTTCTAAAGAATCTATAGCTTCTCTTTCTGCTTCAATACGATTAAGTATTTCAAAAGCATCAAAGATTGCTAACTTCTTTGTAGCTGCTGCATTTTTCAACCTGTCAGCAGACAAGTCATCTTCAGGGTCGTGTTTAATAATCGCTTCCTTCGCCACCTTTATCAGTTGCTCTACTGCCCTGTGTCCTGCTTCTATTATTTTTAATTTTATTTCTTTTGATTTCATTATTAAATCTTTTGCTTTTTCTTATTGGTATAGGTGAACCATCGTGTTCATTCCATTCATCATTAAAGTACATCCAATCCCATTCTCTACTCATTTTTATAAAACATTACATAGACTATTCTACCTTCTTGCCAACTTTCATTTGGATATTTACTGTGAAAGTAATTACAAGGATAAGATATAAGCCTATTAGGTTTGTATCCTACAACACTTTTCAAACTCCATTTAGTTAAATCATTTGAATCTTCTTTTAATATAGTGTCAAATTCTTTATCAGAAATATTACTTGGCATAGTTTCTCCCATAGTTGAATGTTCCCAAAACGCAGTACCGTGCAACTCTTTCATAGTTGACTTTGATAAATAAAGCACTAATGCTCTATCAGGCTTTTCGTTATTTATAATTGTATCTGCGTGAATCCTCCAATCTTTATCTACTTCATTATTAGATATTCTAAAAAAACTTAATATTTTTCTTATTGGTTTATTTTCTGCAACTGACAATTCAAAAGATACAATGTCGTCAAAAGATTCAGAACTATCCCAAACCCAAAAACTTTTATCGCCTGTGTCAACTTCTCTATATTCTGTTGAGTTCAAATAATCCATTAACTGATTATATACATTATCACTTAAAAAATTATCTTTTATATAAATCATAGAACCATTGTTATTTGATGGTCAAACATTCTATATAACTTTTCTCCGTCAACTTCAAACTCATATTCAGAATCAGGTTTAAACGAAACTCTATCTCCTTCACTAATACCTTTACTCATTAAATAATCGTTAGGGTATTTCATTTCACCAACCAATGGTTCTTCTTTTGTGTTTTTATAAATATACGAATCTTCTTTTGATACGGGTTTTACAAAACAATATCTATCAACTGCATTCCATTGTGTACCATTATGGTACATATAAAACTGCTCAGGCTCTACAAAAAATAGGTCATCTTTAAAAAAGCTTCTACCACTTCTTTGTCTACCTTTCATATCATTGTAGTATTTAAATACATTGTGGTGTACTAACAAAAAATCTCCCACCTTTATTGGACCTTTATATCCGAGGGGGAGTTCTATAACTTCAGCTTTGCGATTCGCAAATCGTGCATCTTCCAAAGAAGTACTTACAATAAAATCTATTCCACCAATACTTTTAGTATTATTATACCTCTTACCCTTTACAGGTTTGGTAATAAATGCAAACGGTGATTTCATAATTTAATTTATGAGCCACAACCAAGACAATCTATATGTGAATCAGTTGGCTTGACTCCATTTAATTTCATTTTAATATTATGGATTTTATCTGCAAGTTCCATTTCTTGCTCGAATGTTAGATTGGGTTGCTTCTTTTGTTCTGTATAAATTTCAAGTTCCTCTTGTAATTGTTGATTAGCTAAATCTGACATTCTATATAAAGTTTATATTATATTCAATAGATACAGGCATTGTGGATGTAAACTCTTTCCACAACACAATCTCTCCATCATTAATTATATAAATTAATATTGATTCTTTTTCTACATTAAACTTTATTAAATGAATAGTATAACTGCCATTAAGAACAGGTTGACCTACAATATAATGCATTGCACCTGACTTGTAATCAGGACCTATTGAAATCTTTCTAATATCCATTACGATAATTTATGAATAGCAATCCACGAACTTGGTGCATCAGGCATAGTTCCCACACCTGTTGATGCTCCTCGTGCTTCTCCTTGAAGATTAGACATTGTTGCAAGTAATTGCATTCTTACATTATCAATTGTAGTTTCTACAGGAAAACTAACTTCCCAACCTGAAGCTACCGTATCAGATACTTGTTGAATCCAAGTTTGCAAATAAGGAACATTTCCCAATGTTGCAGTAAATGCAGCATATTGAGTTGTAATATCTTGATTAATAACATTAACACCTATATTAACAATGAACTTTCCGGGAGTATTAAATATAACATCACCTGAACTACTAATAGTTACTTCAGGTGTTGTTTGTCCTTTACCAAAACTTATTACTGTTGCTGAACCGGGATTAAGTGCTTGAGTATTGCTTTCTGAATCTTCAATAACCTTGTTCATTTGGAAAGGTGTACTGTTAACTGTAACTGCACCTAAACCTGAAGGGGGACTAATACTTACATTTGTTCCCGGAACAATTTGAGTTACCCCTCCACCTCCTGAAGAAACTTCCCATTGTGTTGCAACTTCAGAGCCACTAATGCTTTTGACTGCTAGTACTTGAGATTGAAGAGTTGGTAAAGTATCGGGTAATGTAATTGTTTGTGCACCTCCTGAAGCCGGTGCTTGTAAAATTATATCTACAGGAGAACCTTTTCCGGCTCCTGTTTGGAATTTAAGTTTACCACCTTCTGTGCTTCCGTTACCTTTAAGGTGTATAACACCTTCTGTAAAAGTAGGGTTGGTTTCTTTTCCAACAACTAAAATGTTATTAGTAGTATCCCAATTTAAGTTTGTATCTCCATTAAAAGCAGAGTTATCATTAAATTGTATTTGACCATTAGAACCTCCGGGACTACCACTACCACCAATTGTAAGGTTTCCTGCTCCTAAAAGAGATTGATTGTTAATGGTTTTAATATTTGTACCACTAACTAAAGCTTGTTGTTTTCCTGCAAATTCAGCAAAGTCTGTGGAAGTTAAATACCCATCATCTGTTGCCGAAGCTGCATTCATACTAATATCCGGTGTTGTTCCACCTGAACTCTTAATAGGGTTGGTTGCCGTAACATCTGTTACAAAACCACTCTTTGGTAAATCAAATGTAAATGTATTTCCGGTTTGAGAAACTAAAGCACCGGTAAGTGTTATATCTCCTACAACTGCTGCATTCGGTCCTATAACCCCTGTAATTCCTGAATCAAAATTAATTTCAACAGGATTAACATTATTGTCCATAGTAACACCTGAACCTGTAAACTCAAAGAGTCCTGATTCTGTAGCATTACCTACTTTAATACTATTTACTGTATTAACTGATTGAGCACTTATAGTTATTGTTTTAACACCTTGTGCATCAGTATTGACTGAAGCTGATAAACCTGAACCTATTGTTACTTTATCACTCCAATATCCTGCTTGAGCATCTGATGCATCATATTTAAATTTATCATTACTACCACCACCTGTTGGGGTTGGTATCCAATTTAATTGACCATTACCATCAGATTCTAAAATTTGTTGTGCTCCACCTTGCTTTGTTGGAAAGTGTATATAATAATCATCACCTGCACCTGCCTCAGTAGAACCTGCTAAGTGTACATAGTTACCTGCTCTGTGCTCTAGTGCTGCATTACCATAATTAATGGCATCACCTAGACCATAAGTTTCAAGAGTTACCTGACCGGCTTTCTCTTTTCCACCAAGTGTATGTTCTGAAAAAGCACCACCTAATACATAAGTGTTAAATTGATTACCATCAAAAGTACCACCGTTGTTATACTGAACAGAAGTATCAATACCTCCCGGAGTACCACCACCACCACCACTTCCATTGGAAGCTGCAGTAATAATACCTTGGTCATTAACAGTTATATCAGCATTCGTATAAGAACCTGATACACCTTGACTATTCAAGTTAAACTCAAAAGTACCGGGGTTACTTCCTTGTATAACTAAATCATTAGACTTAAATGTTAATTGGTCTTGAGATTCAGTTATAGACTCAGTTAAACCTGAATTACCTGTTACATCAAACTTTGTAAGAAAACCTTTACCTGAATCAGTAATAGTTATTTCATTAGTGTTAGGGTCTGCACTAATACTAATGCCACCTGCACCAACTAAATTAAGAACTCCTGTTAATCCATTTAAAGATTGCACAGAACTACCACCTCCCGGAACCAATGCAAGAATATCACCAATAGTATAGTTTTGAGTTAAGTTGGCATCATCTACGTTAGTACCAATAACTTTATCCTCTAGGGTTGGTTGTGCATCAATTGCATAGGTTTTAATTCGTGCCATAGTTTCTCTTCTAGTTATTCAACTTTTTCAAGTTCTTGCTTTTTTATTTCTCCTGTCTTGACATCTATTTGAGCATCCACTCCATACTTGTCAGACAATTTTTTTTCTACTGCTGCGTACTCTTCTTTAAGTGTATCAATCTTTTTAATGATTGTAACTTTTTGCAATTCAGTATCACCAAGTTGCATTTTTAATTGATTGAAAGCATTCAGCATAGTTTGTACTGAAGTCAATTCGTCTTTAGTTAATTTCTTTTTTGCCATTTTAATAAAATTTAATTTAGATTTATATAATTACAAAGATAGTAAATTTTCATTTAGATTATCATTTGTACAATGCTATTAGAATTCACATCGGGTTAGCAGTATACAAGTAGTGCTTCCATCTTCAAAGGTTATTTGCAAGTATGGAGTTTTACCATCAGTAAAAAACTCTTGCCTTGATATTGTTGTAGCCTTTCCATTTAGAAAAATATCTCCACCACCATCTGCACCTGCAGGTCCTTGTGGTCCCTGTGGTCCCGTTGCTCCCGTACTTCCTGTATCTCCTTTTACTCCTTGAGGACCCTGTGAACCTGTATCACCCTTAACACCTTGGTCACCTTGTTTACCTTGACCACCTGTTGCACCGGGTTCACCCTGTGGTCCTTGTGGACCTGTTGAGCCTGTGTTACCGGTATTACCTTTATCTCCCTGTGGTCCCTGAGAGCCGGTATCACCTTTAGGTCCCTCATCTCCTTGGTCCCCTTTAGGTCCCTGAGGACCTACTCCTCCGGTTGAACCTGTATCTCCCTTTGGTCCTTGTGGTCCAACACCACCGGTATCTCCTGTTTTACCTTGTGGTCCTTCCGGTCCTTCCGGTCCCGTACTTCCGGTATCACCCTTAGGTCCTTGCGAACCGGTATCACCCTTAGGTCCTTGCGAACCGGTATCACCCTTAGGTCCCTGAGGTCCCTCAGGTCCTTCTGCACCCGTATCTCCTTTCGGACCCTGTGCACCCGTATCTCCTGTTTTACCCTGAGGTCCTTCAGGACCTTCCGGTCCTTGTGGTCCGGTACTTCCTGTATCGCCTTTGGGTCCTTGTGGTCCGGTACTTCCTGTATCTCCTTTAGGACCCTGAGGACCTGTCAAACCTATATCACCTTGAGGACCTTTTGGTCCCTCCGGTCCTGTACTCCCGGTATCTCCCTTTGGACCTTGAGGTCCCGTACTACCTGTATCACCGGTCTTACCCTGAGGTCCTTCAGGACCTTCCGGTCCTTCCGGTCCTACTGCACCTGTGTCACCTTTTGGACCTTGAGGTCCCGTAGAACCCGTGTCGCCTTTATCTCCTTTTGCACCTGCCGGACCTTGTGGACCTTCAGGACCCGTTGCACCTGTGTCGCCTTTATCTCCTTTATCACCGGTCTTACCCTGAGGACCTTCCGGTCCCTCAGGACCTGTTGCACCTGTGTCACCCTTAACTCCTTGAGGACCTTGAGAACCCGTATCACCCTTTGGACCTTGAGAACCTGTGTCCCCTTTTGGACCTTCATCTCCTTTAGGACCTTGAGGTCCTTCAGGACCTTGTGGTCCTGTAGCACCTGTATTTCCTGTTTTTCCTTGAGGACCTTCATCACCTTGGTCGCCTTTTGGTCCTTGAGGACCTTCGGGACCTGTTAATCCAATAGGACCTTGTGCACCGGTATCTCCTTTTACTCCTTGGTCACCTTGTTTTCCTTGAGGTCCTTCAGGACCTTGTGGTCCTGTAGCACCGGTATCTCCCTTATCTCCCTTTCCTCCCTGAGGTCCTTGTGGACCTTCGGGACCGGTCAAACCTATTGGTCCTTGTGGACCTTCGGGACCTTCGGGACCGGTGTCACCCTTATCACCCTTATCACCGGTTTTACCTTGAGGACCTTGTGGTCCGGTAGCACCTGTTAAGCCTGTTGGTCCTATTGGACCGGTGGCTCCGGTATCACCTTTGGGACCCTGAGGTCCGGTATTAGTTGGCATAGTAACTGAGTTACCATCACTAATACTTAGTGTTTGTCCGTTAACTGTTAATGATTGTTTTGGGATAAAAGCACCGGTATCCAAACTCACCCCATCAACTTGTATGTCGGTAGAAACTGAGATTGGTTCCTTAAACTCGATGTATGATGCCATTTATTAGCCTATTTTTTGAATCATATAATTTAATGCTGATGCTCCCGGATTCTTAGCTACTGAAATATCTACGTCATTTACACTACTTCTAGAAATTTTTACTTCTACATTGTCAAATGGAGATGTGTTACTGTAAACTTGTACCATAACATTTCTTGAATTAAAGTTGTGAGCAATTGTCCAACTTGTAGCATTACCGATTGTACCTGTTTTTTCTCTTGCAGTTTGACAAGAAACAACTTCAGTACAGAAGTTTTTAATAGCACCTGCTCCAATTGCAATAGAAACATCTGATGCTCCTGTAACAAGACCTTTATCGTCTACAGTTATTTGTGATACTGTATCTGCTGCTCCGTATGTTGCTGCTTTTACTCCTGAATTTGGTATGCTTACTGCTCCTGCAGTAACACTTAATCCACCTGCAGTTGGGAAGTTAGCAATACCTTGAACTGTTGCAGTTGCAACATCAATGTTCTTGTTAATCTCAGTCCAATCTGCTGCACTTGTAGGATTATCTTGATTAGCGATAATTAAATCACCAATCTCTAAAGCAGGATTCCAAAAGTTTGCAGGTACACCTGTACCACCTTTGGTTACTGCATAAGTAAATCCTTTCTTAATCGAGGCTCCTGTTGGTGCTGCAGTTGATGCATCATATCCACCTTGATAGATTAATGAACCTGAACCTGCAAATGTAGTGTCTACATAATTTTTTGTAGATGCATCTTGTGCTGACGTTGGGTCAGCCATATCAACAATCTTCTGACCATTCATATCCAAGCTTCCACTTGGTTTAGCAAAGTTATCTAGCTTAATATCGCCAATAGTAACTTGAGTATTTGTACCACCTATACATCCTACAAGAGTATCTGACGCAGGGTCTATATCTCCTTTTGGTGCAGGTAGTTCACATAGGTCTAGATTTACAGTTATGTTTCCTGTATTACTTGCTACTGTATCAATACCTGTACTTCCTGCAATAGTTAATGTATCACCATCTCCAATTGATTGTGCAACACCTGTATCACCTGTAGCTTTAAATGAAGACATTGTTCCTGCTCCACCTGTAGATGCTGCAGTTACTCTACCATACTTATCAATTGTAATGTTTGCTGAAGTATAGGCACCTGCAATTGCTTTAGAAACTTCTTCTAAATCTGCATCTACTGTTAATGCAGTAGCAGCATTGAATATAATAGTTCCTGCAGTCGAGGCAAATGTTACACCATTACCTGAAGCTACTGCAAATGAGTTTGTACCATCGCTAATATCAAATCCTGCGAATCCTGAAGGAATAGTTGCCCAAGTTCCGTCACCTTTTAAATACTTAACATTGTCTGCTGCTGCCGGTGCAGGGACTGCACCACTTTTACCTGCAGCCGAACCGTTTGCACCTGTAAAGTCATTAATACTAATAGCCGGTGAAGTACCTCCACTTGAAACTATTGGAGCAGTTCCTGATACTCCTGTTACTGTACCTGTGTTAGCAGTAAAAGGTAAGTCTTGTACTGTTGCATAATTAACAACTGACTTTGAATCCGAATAAATAATGTGTGCTTCGGGAGGCACAGGTGTACCTGACAAGTTTGTTGCAGAAAGAATAATGTTTTTTGCAGTTGCATAATCAGGACCAATTGTAACATTACCTGTTGACGAGGATGCTACAAGACCTGCACCTGCAGTAATTCCTGTTACACCACCTTGACCATCTAACTCTACCCATTGAGTATTGACATCATCATAATACTTAATTGTACCTGCTTGTGAGTCATAAACAATTTGACCACCACCTAAAGTTGAAGTAGGTGTTCCTACTGAACTTTGCAATAAAACATTTTGGATTTCTAGTCCTGTTAAGTCTATTGCATCTAAAAATTTTATTGCCATAATTTCTTTTTTTTAATTTTTTAGTTACAATAAGCTTGACCTGAAAACGGTGCAGCAAATGTAACTGTTACTCTGTTTTTATTAATATAATCTACTCTACCAAATACTTCTTCGTTAAATGAATTTACTGCAGTTACCGAAGGGAACTTATTTAAATTGTGTGTAATGTCCCATTGGAAGATTGGTGTCCCTTGCGTAAAAACAAAAGTTTTATCACCTGTACTAGCCGATGGATTCCATTGCAACAAAGATATAAAATATTCTTGATTTTTTTCAAGAGCACCTACTCCTGCAATAAGGGTTAAACCAATAGTATGAAAGTCAGGAGTTGAATATGGATTTGAAGAATCCCAATCATAAACTCCAAACTTGCTTATATCTTTTGTATTAGTTATCAAAACCTGAGAACCAACTAGGCTAGTATAAAAGCTTGAAATATCAGTTGGTGTTCCTTGGCTTACATATTGTAAACTATAATCACTTAACACAAACTCAGTTACTTGGTCGAAATCAATGCTATTACCTACCGGTGGGTCAAAAGATATTGTACCTTTTTCTAGGGTTGGTTTGTCAGCAGTTAATACTTGAAACTTAAATCGTATAGTTTGTTGGTCTACTGCAGAAGATTCATTTATATAATGCACTACTTCATTTACGGAAAAGTTTTTTGTCCCTCCTGTAGATGAGTCAGTACCAATCATTTTATCTCCTCCTCTGACGTGAGTATCTATAGGATATGATATAAGTCTAGACATTAATTGCTGAGTTTTTTATAAATACAAAGGTACTGATTTTATTTGAAGGTTTATTTTTTCGTTTCGGAATAAGACTTCATCATTTTCTCGCCTGTTCTTCCTATAACGTAACCACCAATACCTATTTGTAAAAGGTTCCAAAACTCATTTTCTAATTCAGGTATTTTTAA
>Ga0181388_1000728_pt1 | contig 10675 bp, 10 predicted proteins | sample 11SPOviralmetaG_FD_130120 | JGI IMG/M metagenome (GOLD analysis project Ga0181388, IMG submission 130120) | Marine viral communities from the oligotrophic San Pedro Time Series (SPOT) site, San Pedro Channel, CA, USA - 11 SPOT_SRF_2010-05-17 | ecosystem: Environmental > Aquatic > Marine > Strait...
CCTTTCTCGTTTTTAAAATAGAGTAAATACAAACTGGAATTCCCGTTAAGCGTGTAACGTGCCCTAAAAAGAATGTAATTGTTGTTGCTATACTGTTCCACCATAAGAAGCAAGGTGCGCCCCACCTAAAAAATGTTTGTGTGAAAAAAAACATTGAGTCAAGAAGTAGTATAACCGGTATTACCTGTGTTAATGTATTAACCCTCAAACAACAGATTTTTTGGGTATATCCTACTTTATCGTTATAGGAAACTTGAATATTAGTTAGTCTTTCTTCCATATTTACATAACTTTTGAAGATATTTTTTAAATATATATATTATATAATATAATGGATCCACAAAGTTTACTGGATAAATATGCTTTAGAAAATATACCTGGAATTACTTATTTAAATGACGATGGTTCACCATTAGACCATGAAGTATTTTCTTTATCACTAGATACATTTTTTTCAGAAAAAATAGATGAGTTGGTAGGTGTTCAAGGCAGACATTTATTATCTTATTCAAAAATGAGGGGGCAATCACAATTTTCACCATTATTAAGAGTTGTAGGGAGAACAAATTGTCCTAATTATGTAAACAATATAAAAAAATTTATAGAACTCTTAATGGATGGAAGTGTCCCAATAGAAATCGTTCAAAGATATCTTAACCACTACATTAAAACTGATAACTATATGGAAGGAGAAATATTATATCAACCTGCCATTTACTATGGACGTATGAATGCTGAATACATAAAGTATTTAGGGCAATATGGATTTGATCCTAACTTACCAATCATTTTTAAAGATAGAATATCGGGTAACTTTAAGTTGGGGGCAAACTCATTAAGTTTAATTGATGAAGGTGTTGGAAATTATGGTTTTGTAGATGATTATGGTGATAATTCACAAAGTTATGAAGACATTGATATGACAAAAGGCCAAGACGCCGCCTCAGAAGCACTTTTTCTTGGAGCCGATATGCAACATCGTCCTCAAGACGTAATAGAAAAAATGTATGGTTCTACAAGACTTGTTAACCCTAGAGTAAGACCAGTCCGTCAGATATATCCCCATACATTTTTGAGTGATAAATCATATCGTCATTCCTTACCTGAAGGGGATAGAATGGGGTCATTTAATATGCACTTGGATGATCAAGATAGAATACAAATGGAAAAGAGACAACCTACAACCTATCTCTTACAACAATTAGAACTCTTAAAACCGGAACAAAAACTAGCACTAGCTAAGTTTTTTGAACAAACGGGTATTGAAGGCGTTGATGAATTACTTGATACTTTAGAAGATATTTCGAAACACCACGATTCTATGAATCCATATGTTACAAGAGATTCTTCTGGAAGAAGAATGAATACTAGATATCTTATGGATAAACAAAGAGGTGGTAAAAGGACAAAGAAAAAGAAGAGGGGTGGTTCTCGGTCTAAAAAAAGAGGAAGACGTAGTCGGAAGCGGAGTAGATAAATTATTTTATATTTGAATTAATGCTTGTTATGGTTCTCAACAGATTTGTTGGGTATATCCTACTTTATCGTTATAGGAAACTTGAATATTAGTTAGTCTTTCTTCCATTATATATGTATTTATAAAAGATATCTTTTAAATCATTTATACTAAACAGTATGTAGGGTGAAATCCTCTTCTTCAGTAGGTTCCTCATAATATTTTTTATAGACTGAAAATGCTATCTTTGGTACCTTCTTTTCCTCTTGACGTATAAGACTTCGTTTATATGAAATATCCATTGGTGTTGAAACATGGATACATTCTACATTGTAATTATGTTTCTTCGCAAAATCAACATATAATTTTCTTTTTTTCATAGAACTATTTGTAGCATCAAATACAATAGATTTCTTTTTTTGAATATGATCTAATGATGCTTTTAGCATTTTTGGTGTATTGCTTTTATAATCATCTCCCTTAATATGTATGTATTGTTTATCATTGCATAGTTCATTCGCAATGGTTGTTTTACCGGAACCCGGATATCCAACCATGATAACGATGTTAGGTGTATCTTGAAGATGAATACTTGTTACATCATATTTTATAAATTTATTTGATAAGAATATCTTTTCTGGAGGAAAATACTGAATACCAATATTTTCTGCGAAAACTTTATCGGAATCAGAGAAATCATTACCCCTTCCAAGGGCATCTCCGATAAAGAAAGATTTTGATTTATCGGTTTCATTATCACTAAAGAGTGTATCAAATAGAATAGTGTTTGGTTTATATTCTGATTTAACCCGTGCAATAACTACAAACATAGGAATATTTAATGAACCCATCACAAGTTTAATTTGATCACATTTCCATGCTTTTGATTGATTTGTAAAAATCACTAACATATATCCTTCATCATAATACTCTTTTAGTTTCTCAGGGACAGTTGAACTATACCATTCCCAGTCATCAATATGAGTTGGAAATGTATTTCCGCCTTTAGGGTTTACAAGGGTCCAGTCGTAGTCAAGACCTACCATTTTATCTCTAAACACTGCTTCTCCAATATTATAGATGATGGGTGCCATACTATATTAGTATTTGTTATTTACTATTTTGTTATTAAAAAAAATCAAATTTGAACCCCACATAAATATATTCTAAAACAAAAGATATCTTCTATGAAGGTTCTCAACACCGTTCACCCTACAATGGTGTATGACGGATACCTCATTGATCCATCAATCATGGATAAAGTCTCCACAAAAAAAGATAAAAAGAGAAATGTTCAGTTTTACGATTACACAGAAACAAATCATAACTTGAACTTCATCCGAGATGTTACTTCAGGATTCCTTGAAATGAATGGTTTCAAACACAATAAGGATAAATGGTATATGGATGTTATCCATTATAATTTAGAAAATGATGTAAAAAGAGTAAAAAGTGGTCTCGCTTGGCACTGTGAAAATGACAATTATCCAGATGTAATTACAGTTCTCATGTATCTAACTATTGATGAATCTATCAAAGAAGGTAACATCAGATACAAAGACATAGATGGAGTAAAGCAAGTGTTGCCCCTGAAGAGTGGTTTAACGGTTATCATGGATGGCAATGTACCACATAAACCACAAGATCCATATGGAACTGGAAAAAGGGATCTTATCATTGTTAGTTTTGAAAAGTAGATTACCCTAGCGTTTCTAAAATTTATATAATTAATACAAATAATAAGAATAATGGATATTAGAAAAATAAAGGTGTAAATTAAATGTAATATCCATTATAAATATTATTTTTATTTAAGAAGGTATTCTATTAATATACCATATACAATGGATAAAACATTAGACGGACAATACCTTTCCCTCAAAATGAAATATCAAAATACTATACAAACTTCAGCATGGGAGGCATTGACCCCGAAAGGGGTGTTTATATCGTTAATTATAGAAAAGCGTTCGCGTCTTTAGATATTTAAAATTATATCACCACTATATAATAGTATTTACAAAAATGGTTGAGTCTATGATACATGACTATTATAATGAACTACCAACAACTGTGCGAATTATAAATGAAATGAACGAAGAATTAGAGGATATTAGAAAAGAAAAAGATAATGAAATAGCAGAATTAAAAAAAGAACACCATAAACTTGTTGAAAGAGTTTTTGAACATTTTCGCAATGAACCTGATAATGAAATTATGAAAGAGATTTTGGAAAAACCACATTATCGTGATGATCCATTTATATTTAAATGTAGTGAATGTGAATGTATTGCTGATGAAAGGTATATATTCTATGAAGATTTAACTCATTATATATCATATTTATCAGATAATAACACAGAAAATAAACTTTGTTATGATTGTTTTTATGATGGATATACTGAATTTTATAATCAAATTATTTCTAAACATTTTAATATTGAATGTAATCAAACCATATATACTAATGAACACACAAAAAAAACTGACTTAGGAATTTTGCTTATATTATTAGCGATTGCTAAATCTGAAAATAAAGATAAATATAATGATTTAAATAAACTTGTGGGAGATTATTTTGAATTAACTTATGATTGGGATGGAGATGGTCATTGTGGGTTGAAATACCCAGATAATCACGAAGAAGCACGTGAAGAAGAAAATTTCATAACTAATTTTAAGAAATTATTAAAAGAAATTTGTGATAATGCTGCTTTAATAAGTGATTCTAGAAACTTTAATTATTATAAATTATTATATACTATAATTCCACATAATTTAGATCCAAATGAATCAGATGATATAATATTTAATAAATTAATTAAATCTTGGAAAATTTGCTCGGTATAAATTTGAAATTGTTTTAAAATTATTTTTAAAACACATCATCGTATATAAAGTATGGATGAACAATTTAACACGAATGTTTACAACTTCACTTCAGATATGATGACAATTCTACTTGAGAAGTTCGGCGGAAAGGTTCTTGGTTCGGAGGGAGTAAAGAAAGAAAACATAATGGAGGGGTTCTTCGGTGATTTCAAACCGGGTGGTAAAGAGGTAGTTCTTAAAAAAACAAGTGAAAGTCAAGGTCATGGAAAAGCATGGGAGATAGATATCGCAACACGCGTTTATGGAATTGAAAATACCAAAGAAAAATACAAATCAAATGCTAAGTATGATATACCCGCAGAAGATAATGTTCTACACAAAAAGAATGTTTCCATAAAAACAAGTAGTGGTATGGGTTTGTGTATGTCAGATATAAGAAGAATGTTGAAATCAGAAAACATGGATGTTGTCTGTATAATTTGGAAACAAATCACTCCAAAAATAAAAGAAGCAATCAAAACGGTTGTTTTTGATTTTGATGAATTTAAGGAAACATTAATCAAAGATTTAGAAAAATGTAACTATACTCTTGAAGAATGGTTTAAACATATTGATGATTATGATAATTATGTCAAGAATTTACCAAAGGAATATTATCCAAATAGTCAAAAACTTCCACAAAAACAAAGGGAACATCTCATAAAAAAAGCGAATTTGTGTGGAAATATAAACTATTTTCAAGTGAACCCGAAGATAGATAGCAAACAACAACGTGTTCAGTGTAGTATTAACCTTGATAAGATTAATATAAAGAGAAAAATATTTGAAGGTGGGGTATTATTTGATAAGGAGTACACAAAAACAATAGCATCTACTTCTAGAATTCGTCATAAAAAGTAAAACGTAAGATATTTATGTTTCATTTAAAACTTTTTTTTAAATTTGATAAAATGTATTAAAGTTAAACACTCAATATAATAAGAAATGAAAACTACACCTCTCCCATTTGACCAAGAAGGACATTCTAATCATTTAGAAGATGGAACACATCATTCTATGGAAACATTAATAGTAGAACTTTTTGATAATTCAGATAAAGCAATAAAAGATAAAAAAGAAATTGACGGTGACTATGTCGGTCACAAAATTGAATATATTAATACCAAACACTCAATTATATTCGTTGATACTGGAATTGGTATTGAAAAAAATAATCTAGATACGGCATTTACATATTATAAAAAAACTGAATCCAATGGTATTAATAGAAGTGGAATCGGTTTAAAACATGCATTAAATAATTTATTGAAGGAAGGTTGGTTTACACTTATAATATCAAAAACAAATGATGACGGTGGAGATGATTATTGTATTAAATGTTTAGTAAAAAGGGGAGCATTAATGAGTGTAGATGATTTTAGTGATTTATCTAGTAAGGATGGTGTTCGTAAAAGTATATGTAATTTGATACCTAATACGGGGACAATTATTATAGTAAATAAGGGGGGACTAGAAACGGATGGTGTAGATAGTTCTAAGGGTGCACTAAAAATATTTAACAATTGTATAAATGAGACAAAGGATTACTTAGATTTGGAAAGTATACCCGAAAATGATGTAGATGTTGCTGCTTGGAGGAACGGATTTGTCTTGCTTCATCACGAGGTAATAAGTGAGATGGTATCTGACCTTTGCGATTACCCTTACAATGTTATGATAAATAAAGTTACAGTTACCCATAATAAATATATAAAAGATACAGATGAAAAAATGTTTAGTTTAAACTTATATGTTTGTGAAAAACATAATCATCCTCAATTTTACTTACAAAAAGATGATGGTAATTTTATCCCCATAAAATATAAATTTACAGGTAAGTTAGGAGAAGTAGTTCCTAGTGAAATAGACCATTATAAGTCAGAATACATTATACCATTGGATGATTTAATTAAATTATGTAGAATTGATTATTATATGCCAAATGATGAAAAAACTACTTTTGATAGTAATATTGCATATATACTCAAAGATATAAGGACACTTTGCTTTTGTCCATTATCCTCTGTAAAAAAAACAAAACTCACAGAATCTTTTACATATATTAAAAAGGTCCATAATTATTTAAAGGTCGTATGTACATTCATAGATGTAAAGTGGTGTAAAAAATATATTTTAAAATCACAAAAAACAAGTGATAATTATAAAGCACAACTACCAGAAGGACAACATAAATCATTAAATAGTTTAATGACAATGGTGTTATTTAATGAAATTATATTAAAAGAAAATGGATATATGTTAATACCTTATAATAAAGACAAAATGGAACCTAGCAAAACAGGTAATCTTCGTCATTTTAGAATTTCAGAAATAAAAAAACGTTTCCCTAAAATATTAGAAACCCAATATCCTGCTCCAGCACCCGCTCCTCCTCCTCCTGCTCCAGCACCCACTCCTCCTCCTCCCCCCGCTGCCACCGCCCCTGCACCCATTAAACATAAAAAACAAAAGAAGAAAGGGACTACTCTAGGACCAGGTGGAAGTCTGTATTTGTATACTTTAAAAGATTCTTCAGATTGGGGTTATGGTACTACTGAACAAGTATACAGATGGGGTAAATCAGAAATGGGTGATAAATGTTGTAAAAGGTTAAAAGAACATGCAACTGAACACCCTTGTAATGTAATAGAAATTTGCGGGTTATGGACCGTTGAAAATAGTTGTGGAAATCATGAATTAAATGTCTCAAAAAAATTAACAGATGAAGGTTATCAAGTTGATGCTAAGGGGACAAGCACATCCGATTTCTTTAAGGGTGATATTAGAAAAATAACTGGGATAATTGAGAACCATCTACCATGTAGATCATCTGAAAAACATTTTCCAAATATATATTAAATATTTTCAAGAACCTTATTAATACCACGAATAAACTTTTGTTTATCTATTGATCTAGCACCAACATTTGAATCATCATTCCAATCTATTTTTTTATATTCATCATAGAATTTATCTTTATCATAATGATCATCTATTTTGATAAATAACCATGCTTCTGGATAACAACCAATACCATCTTTGTAATCTCGTGAAATCCTACCACACTTTTTACCTCCACCTGCTCTTAGTATTCCAAAATCAGGTTCTTCAGCGAATATATTTTCTCTTTTAATAGGATTTCCTTCTTCATCAAAATGAGTATCTTTGAGTCCTGGTTTCTTTACAAAATGAAATCCATTTTCTTCAACAATTGGTTCTACATATCTTTCTGTATCTTCCTTAACCCATATTTGAAAAACACATGGGACATTATGTTCTTTTCCATCAATTATGAAAGAATTTTTAGGTAAATCTACTTCTTTTATTAAATGGAAATTTAGTGGAAATGATTTTTGAAAAGATTCTTTCCTAAAACTCTTTGGTAAGATAAATGATATTGTTTCGCAAAACCTACATGAATATTTAATAAACTTTTTAGCAAGCGATGATTGTGGTCCAAATGGAGGATTACCTATACAATGGACTGTTTTATTATTGTATATTGAATAGTCAAATTCTAAATAATCTCCCTTTTTAATGTATTCTTTTTTAGGTTCTATATCATAGGCATGGACATTGTAATATTGTTCCAATAAAGTATCACTAAAAGAACCACTACCAGCACTTGGTTCTAAAAGAATATCATTACAATCAATATCAACTGTATTTTTAAACTCCTCTATACAATATTCCGAAATACCTGGATTCGTATAAAATTGATCTTTTGGATCCCTTTTTTTTCCTATCTTTTTTTCCATAAGTTTTATTAACTAAATATATAATCTTTTTCAAATTTAAAATTTGATACTCATATAATTAATTATTAAAACATAAACATGATTCTACGTTCAGGAAAGATGATCGGAATGGATTACCCCATTATTGATTTTGATGAAGCATCTCGGAAATGGAGGAAAAATAAGATAAAGTTAACAAACGGTTGTTATGAATATAAATCATAACTTCTCAACACATACATTACATTGTTCAGTAAACTTTTTGACTAGATCATCATTCTTATAATCAGTTACATACTTAATTTTTTTTATCCCTCCTGCTAAAAGAAGTCTAGTACATATAATACACGGATAATGTGTTATATATGCTGTGCATCCATTGCAACTTACACCTCTCTTCGCACAATCCATAAGTGCGTTCTGTTCCGCATGTAACGTCGCTTGTTCATGATTATCACGGACGATTGATTCATGGGGACACCCTGGTAAAAAACCATTGTATCCTTGACTTACAATCCTATTATCATTGACAAGTAAGCATCCGACTTGTAATCTTTCACATGGAGATCTTTCTGATGTAGTCATAACTATTCTTGAAAAATATTCGTCCCATGATATTCTACTCATTTATATATATTTACATCCCTATGTTTATATACTTTACCTTTTCTGCCTTTTCGCAGTTTGTTCAGAAGAACTTCTTGATGGTGGACTTCTCTCTTCTGAACTTAGTTCTTCAATTAAATCAAAAATGAAAGCACTACTATCCTCTCCATTTTCTAACTCTTCTTTAAAATATTCTAATACACCTTTATGTATTTCTCCGAAAAATCCCTTGTGTAATTGTTTTGTTTGACGACCTTGTCTCCATCCCTCTAATGTTCTGTTTGTTTCTTCAACAACTTTGTCTAAATGTTCATATCTATTCCCATCTAGAGTCGCGTAATCAAAAGAACATTCTGGCATCTTTACATGAAAACCAGTCATTGCGCCTTTCCCTCTAAAATTAATTTCTTCTTTTCTATCAGAATATTCCGTTAACGATAAACTTGGCATTAATTTACCCAATCTGGCATAACGTATTCTGTCTTCATCTACTACACCTTCAAAATCATCGCAAGTAGCAGAATCACCAAATGTTACATCACCTTTATCATCCCCCATTGTATATGATGCTTCACCACCCTTACAATCTACATAATTAACTGTAACGTTTTCACCAGAACTTATATCATATTTATAGAATAGTTTATCAAAATTACCAATAGTGGATAATTCTCCATTATCATCTTCTGCTTTGAATTTGTTTATGAAAATATGTTTTGGTTCATCTCTTAAATTACCACCAGTTTCTCGTAGACGGACTCCATCCCAATATCCATAATCATCGTAAAAATAAGGGACGCGTGTACTTGTATCATCATTATCATATGTGAAAAATCCGTGAATACCATGGGTTGTTCTAACTCCACCCCAAGCACCACTAACGTCTAAATATTGATTTACAGTAAGTTCTTTCTTTTTTAACTCATCACCCGATGTTATCGGATAAAATGAAGGATATATATTTACCTTGAAAAATAATTTCATATTACTTGCTAATTCCGTTGCTTTTTTAGTTTTAAGTTTATCTAAAAATTTCAGTTTTTCAGATGTTTTTCCAGGATATGCTTTCGCCTCTTTCTTTAATTCAGTCAAATGTTCTTTTGTTAATATTTTATGTAATTCAAATGGACAATATTTACCAACTATCTTATTATATGGTATTTCTAATGAAACCGGTTCTATACCTGGATTAAATGTTTCTACTGCTACACGATCTTCTTCACTCAATAAGCGGAAAATTATGTGATTACTCATTATATTATATTATAATATATTATAAATGAAGTTGAATGATTTTTACCATCTAAGTGTTCCAGGTGACGGAGATTGCTTTTTTCATGCGATAGCATCTGTATTACATTTTGAAAAGAATCCCGTTTTAAAACATACAAAAAACCCTAACAAAGTTAAAAACATTAAATTTAATTTAGGAAAAGAATCTATGAGTATAAGGAGAAGAGTTGTAAAATGGTTAAAGGACAACTTAGATTATGTCGTTAAAGGAACCGGTCTAACAATTCGTATGGAAATAGAAGATGCTGTTGAAAACGAAGTAGCTATAGCAGAAGAAAAAGATGAAGAACCAGATTATACGACAGTTAATGGGTATATAAAATATATGAATAAAGGAGGAACTTACGCAGGTCAAATAGAAATATATGCTATATGTGAACTACTACAAAGAAACCTGCGTGTTTTTACATCCAAAAATGCGAAAGATCATAATGAACGTTTAAACAACATTGGTTTAGGTTATGAACTCAAAGATTTATCTTACAGCACATTACCCTCTTCAAAAGACATCTATTTATACCATAATTTTGGTAAAAAGGGTATGACGAAAGGTAAACATCATTTTGAACCACTATTGCCTAGAAAGATTATCCGACTAGAAAAATCACAAGAAAAGAAATCTACCGCTGGAAAACGCAAGGTTGTCAGAAAGGTTCAGCGTTCAACTGCTAGAAGACGTGCTACTCCGAGAAGAAGTTCAACTGCTAGAAGA
>Ga0181388_1000736_pt1 | contig 10621 bp, 16 predicted proteins | sample 11SPOviralmetaG_FD_130120 | JGI IMG/M metagenome (GOLD analysis project Ga0181388, IMG submission 130120) | Marine viral communities from the oligotrophic San Pedro Time Series (SPOT) site, San Pedro Channel, CA, USA - 11 SPOT_SRF_2010-05-17 | ecosystem: Environmental > Aquatic > Marine > Strait...
GCTAATTTTTTAAACATAATTTGCACTCCAAGTCCAATCACTCATATAAACACTAACTGCAATACAGACAAATATCAATGCTATTACAATCACACTCAACTTAAATACTGCACTTAGTATTGCTGGAAAAAACTTTACCAACACATATGCTATTGCAATAAAACCAATTACCTGTAGTACAATATCCATCTATTACCCCTTGTTTCTAACTATACATATATAATAACACATCTTATGCAGTTGTCAACCTTTTTGTTTGTTTTGGTACAATAAATACATTACAAGGAGCAGATTACATGGGACAATTTAATAACAAAATTATGGCTGAGTTTAATCCACCTCGTAAGTGGACACTTGGGAGAGAATTAAGTTATACTACATCAGAACTTGATGTAGATGAAATAAAAGCACTACAAGGTGTAGGCATAAAAGTTAAAAGAGAAACTAACAAGACAGAAACTATCACAGTACCAAAAGGATTTGTTACAGACCTTGCAAGTGTACCTCGTGCTATGTGGTGGTTAATTGCACCATTTGACGTTGCTAGAGCGGCTATTATACATGATTTGTTGTATAAGGTAATAAGACAGTATCGTTGGGAGCATCAGAAAGGCATAAAGAATACAGAAGATGAAGCTCTGGTCAAAGCGGCAAAAATAGCCGCTGATAAAGTATTTTTATTGGGTATGCGAGATGCTGATCCTAAGATACCAGGATATAAAATTTATCTAAGTTGGAAAGCAGTTGATCTGTTTGGTAATGGAAGTATAAAACCAACAAAAGATAACATTTAGTTTTTAACTAGTCCTGCTTTAAGAGCTTTCTTAGCCATTCTATAACTTAATCTAGCAAGATTACGTCTTTCGCTTCTATATTCTGCACTGGGTCTTCCTCCAGCAATAGGGCCTTCTGCTTTATATCCGTTCATAAAGTCGCTTACGCAGTTGAATCTGCCTTGCCAAATGTGTCCAGTTCCTTGATACATATCGTCTCCTATTTAAAATAATATACTATTGGTAACACTACTGCAAAAAACACAAACAAGTGCCAAAGTTTTACAGTAGGATATACTACGTGATCATCATTTTCCATTGTTGCTCCTACAGTAGCATGGTTTAATTAATAAGTGAACAACACCCATTGCTATCCACATGTAGGTCATTTCGCTTAGTCCTAAAAACTTAGCACCGTGACTCATATCGTGCATTAGATCATGTGCTAAAAAGAATGCACCTAATCCAAAAAATATTAGGCTTGCTATATATTGTCTTACCATAATCTAAATCTTTCAAGTTTTGTTAACAATTCTTTTATAGGCTTGTATACAGTCCATATTTCATTGATATGTTTATCAAGTTTTTTATCTACTGCATCTATTTTGTTTTCAATACGATCCAGTTGTTCTTTTATATCTGCATTTTTCATTGTTCTACATAGTTATTGTAAAATTCGTGACTGGCTAGATTCTTGCACTTGCTTTCGCACTGTATATCCCATTGTTCGCTGAACGTTGCTGCCCATTCATTTACTGCATGATTCCAATAGTAATCACTGTGGGCACGTAGTTTTTGTTTCTTGTAGCCTTGTTCAAGCAGTGCGTTCATGTCAGGACGTGTATTAGGATCATGACCTACTAGTATGTCTTCACGTGAAACTGAATAGTGTAATGCAGGTCGTACACCACGCCACGAATCAATTATGCGAGCACATCTATCGTCGGTTGGCTCAATGTATTCACCTGAATTAACCCAGTGGTGGTGTATATCGAGAACGAGTGCAACGTCTTTGGCAAGTTCAAGCGAGGCTTCAAGCCCCCACTTGTTCTCGTCATTCTCGATTGTAATAGTATTTCTCGCCTCTGGAGATAGTCTTGGGAGGACTGCTTTGATACCGGCAGGACCTTGTCTACCGGATATATGGACGTTGACCTTGAAGTCTTGGAAGGTACGGCCGAATCCCATCCACCTAACCATATCGACATGATATTCAAACTCCTCTATTGATCTTTCTACAATATCTTGATTGTCACTTGCCAGCACACAAAACTGCCCAGGGTGAAAGCTAAGACGCACACCTAGTTGCCTTGCTAGTTCACCAACCTTAGCATAACCATGTGCTAGTTCACGACGTATGTCTGCTTGTTGCCAAAAGTAACGCCAATCTGGTTGTGTGTACATAGGCAACTGATTACTGCCAATACGGCACATACGTAAACCAGGCTTGAGGTTACCCACATACTCAACAAGATTGTATGCACTTTGCATGTTGTGTTGCATAATATCATACAGTCGTTGTTCTGCTTCGTTGACAGTTTGTCTATTAAGCCATGCAACTGTTGTACACTTTTCTGTAAGTGGACGTTGTATTTCTTCTAGTAGTTTGGGCTTCATAGTTTGATCTGGATGCAGATACTTGCAACAGAAGCCAACACGTGCTGTCATAATAGTTTCCTTATGCGTTCTACCCATTGTGCATGACACTGTGAACTATGATGGTTTCCGTCCAGAGCATCATTATCCAAATGCCATGTGTTGCCGGGTACGTTAAGATGATAGTGCATTACAATTCCTACTTGTTCAAGTAACGGTTTTTCTGGTCCTGGAATATCAAGATGTATATGTATTACAGGAATATTGTTTAGTTTACATTTATTATCTAAGTATACAACACTTTTAACAAATGTCAATAGAAAATGTTCATCACCTGCTAAAAGTTTTAATTTATACAGATCATCTGTTTTATGAGGAGTTGTAAAGTCGCCATAGCCTTTTGTCCAATGCATTTGTCGGAATACTTGTGGCCATTGTGCAATTACTGCCTGTGGTTGATAATGGTCAAGCCACAATGCTAAGTTATGACTTACAAATTCTGCATTTGAACTACCAAGTCCAATATTAATAACTTGGGTGCCAATTTTGTTTTCAAGTTGTCGTGGCCATGTTTGCTCAACTTCTGCTAAGCCTACTCCTTCAGTATGACTACATCCACTTACAACAATATGTGGCTCTGTAACTTGTTCGTGTGTTCTGTAACCAAGACTGTTATACTGCCATGTGTTTGCACGGTGAAGTCGTACAGCAGGACCTTGAAAATATGTTGCTAAACTAAACATTATGTTAGTAATTGTAGCACATTCTCATAGCTATCACAAGACATATTTTCTAAAGAGGCAAAACTTTTATCAAGTTCACCTGGATGATCAATGAATACAAATTGTGTGTTAGGATTGGATTTAATTACTCCGCGGACTGCGGCTTCATAACTTTTTGCGAGATGTTTTGCTTTTGGGTCTGTCAAAGTTATTTCTTGTAAATCAAATCCCATACAGAGTACAAGTTCACTTTGACTGCAAAGATGCATTGCTATTATATCTTCTTGTTTTGGAAAGTCATCGGGAAAATTACCTTCAAAGACTTTTACTCCTGCAGGACGATTAAGCAATGTGTATGATTCTTGCGGAACATAAAAGTTACAAACACTATGAAATGCACGTTTAATTAGTTCTTGTGCTTTGGTATTATCTGCACAAAGCACATTATCTGTGCCCCAACTGCGCCATGTGGTCCACGAACCCCATGTAGAACCTATGTCTTTTATTGTGTCGGCCTTTACTATAGGATCAGCATAGTCTGCACTTAATACCCATGATACTTCCATTATGCCGACACAAGTTCTTGCCAGCGATAATCACCTAAACAGATCCATGCAAATGCTCCGCCTGGTTTATAATTGTAGTTGAATACTATATCACCTTTAGCGCCGCTCCATCCTGGAGTGCCACTGTGTGTCTGTATTCTATTTCTGCCAACACGCAACTTGTCAACACTCACTAGTCCGTCTTTGTCAATCTTCAATTGTTCTTTATTATTTGTTATAAAAGTTAAATCATGTGCTTTAGATGTACCAATTTGTGCAGTGTTTTGACTGCGTCTTCCTATATCAAGTTCGATCTCGCTATCCCAAACACTTAATGCACTGCGAGGTGCAGTTGTGTTTATTCCAATACGTTTGTTATCTACTGTTAATTCTGTGCCTACTTGTAAGTTTTTTAGCGTTCCTACCTGTTCAATATTTGTTTTGACAATTGCACTGCTTAGTGTATCTTCGTTTACTAGACTTTCTCCACGTACTAAAATATTTTTAACATTGAGTCCTGCTTGTATTTGCTCACGTATACTATTGGATGTTTCTGCAATAAAATCTGTTTTAAGTGATTTAATCGCACTGTCTTTTATATTATCGCTTAGTTCTTTAAAACTTGGATTACTTAGACTAATGCGTCCTTTAATAGCTAGGTCGCCACCTACAACTAAAGCACCGCCTACATTTACATCACTGTCAGTGCTAAGTGTTTCACTTGCAATATGTTTTTTTACTACAACTATGCCTTTATCAATTACTAATTCTCTATCAAGATCTTCATGTATTAGACTGGTATTTTCTAACACTACTTCACGTAATACACCGCGGACATTTTCTTCTTTAAGTCCTTTACGTATTCTGTCGCCTGTTTCACGTGCAATTTGTGTGTGGATCTTTTGTATCCAATTTGGATCAAATACCAATTGATCCACTGTTTTTGTAACAAGTTTTTCTATCGCTTGATCAACTGCTTGAACAAGCAGTGTGTTATCAACCATGTGTTCAATGTTTGGTACAAACCCATTCTCAAACATCTTTTCAACAGATGACTCTACGGTTGCAATAAGATCAGGAACAGTACTGATGTTACTAAAACGTGCAACAATTCTATCTTGCACAAATTTAGTAATCTGTGTTTCTAAGTCTAGTATCCATTCAGTATCGCTTACTGCTTGGGCTACTTGATTTTCAACCTGACGTTTTACTTCTTTTTGTACAAGTTTTTCAACTGCATCTTCTTTAAGCATGATGAGGCCTACTTTCTCTCCACGTATCAAGAGTTACACAATGATGTCCTCCACCAAGTGTTCGTGCATGTCTTAGGGTGTGAGGAATAACTGTAAAACCTTTTTTATCTAGTGTTTTACTTAGCTCTAATTGTGCCGCATCCATTATTACTGTTGTTGGATTTACAACCAGCATGTTTAGTCCAATCCACTTACTTGCATAAGGATATTGATAAAATGCACTAGCATAACAATCTTCGACCCAGATAATCTCCCAGTCTTTCATACATGGCGGCAAATAACGTTTGCTCTTTACTCTTTGTTTTTGGCAAATAGCAAGTCCTTCGCGTAGTGGGACTATAGTACTGTCAATGTGTACACCTTGATAGAAATTAACCTTTTCGATATTCTTTGTAGGATACTGTTCTACCAGCCATTCATATGCAAGATTGTTTCCACTATGCGATTCCAAAAATACCCAATCGTCTCCTAAACGTGCAATATTAGCCGCATCTAGTATCATACCTTGGTGAAGTGGCATTTCTTTTACATCGTTATCTAACAGCATTTCTCTGTAACATAGTTGTTCCATTTGTCTGCATGGATACATCATTGCACAATTTAATATTTCTCTGCCTGTAATTAAGAATCGATCTCTTGGACAATATGTTGAAAAGCCACCTAATGTTGTAAAGTCTAAGCCTACACTTGGTCGATGTACTTTTACTTCTTGTTTCTCTAATATATCAACCAATAGTGCTAGATCTTCGTTTGCTTCTTCGATTATCCAATCTGGTACTGCACCACTTGGTACTGGTGTTTCCTTCCACAAAGTTTTTTCTGCTTCAAGAGCAAACACCGGATCATTTGTGGGCCAGTTGGCATGATCTGCAATGCCAACATAACATTCTTTAAGTTGGTCCCACTCGTTAAAACTTCTTATTTTCATTCAATTACTCCGGTAACCTGTAGTGTATATCGACATGTTTTACCAACATTGGCCGCCAAGTGTTGTGTATCGTTTTTCCATACTATATAATCTCCTGCACTCCAGCCACTAATTACTGTGTCTTCAATTTCGCTAATGTGTCCACTTTGCCAATCTTCCAAATAAACTACTGCTCGATGTATGTCCCCTTGCCAACTGTGTAGTTCTCTAAATTTGGCATAGGTGTCACCATGCATTGGTAAACAACAACCTGGGTTCATTCTGTAAACACTCCAACTAAAATATTTCCAATCAAATACATTACGTATCATATGCATCCATTCAGGTTCTTCTTGTCGCATGTCATACATATCGCCAGTAAACTTTTTTTGTGTGTAACCTAAGTCTCGCCATTCACGTAAACTTACTGCGTCATTGAATGGTTCGTTGATATACATAAGGTCTTTGAAAGCATCTGCCCATACAGGGTAGGTGTGACCGCTATACCAGTTTTTGTGTTCTTGTATTTCCATAATGTACTACTTCGTATCTGTTGCTCTTTTTTGGTAGGCTTCTAAATGGGTCTACAATTATTGAACCTTCTGGTATATCGCAGTAGAAGTCGTTCATTACGGCGCTTTGTCCTGTGTATCCGTATGTTATATATCTGTTATGTGCATACAATACCATACTTGCTTCAGCAATCGTGTCTACACAATCTGTTCTATCATCTGCTAGTGGGTCTATATATTTAACAGTTTTTCCTGCTTGTTCGATATAATAACCAACTAGTGTGCTATAACTTCCAATACAGTAGGGCACATCGGGCTTGTAGGCTTTGCCATGTATTATGATAGGTTTGTTGTTTGCATTTTCAACTAAAAAGTCAGCTAGGTTCTTTGCCTGTACTTCTCTTGCACCCATGATAGTATCAAACATATCATAGCCAATGTCATATTCTTGTGCTAGCCAACGCAGTGCTATGTTATCTCTTGGATGGCATGCACCTGCATCTCCCATACCAGCAGTCATATACTTTGGACCCATAATACGCATTGTGCTTTGTGCTAGTGCGTCTGTAACAACATCAACATTAATGTTGCCTATCTTTAGTGCAAAGTCCTGTATCATGTTTACAAGTCCTACTTTAGCACTGATAAATGTATTGTAAAATATTTTAATTGCTTCACATTCGTCCCATGTGCCTGTAACATACCTTGGATTGTTACGCATCAATGGTTTGTATAAATTAATTAGATCTTCCATTTCACTTGGGTCACCTGTTTCAGTACCTATCATTACCATTTCAGGATTTGCAAAATCCCACTTTACACTGCCCATTGCAATAAGATAAGGATTATATAGGAATTGATGTTCACTATTAAGTAGACTATCAAAATGTCGGCGTGTTGTGCCAGGAAGTACTGTAGATATTAACACAACACGTTTTGGTTCAGTGGCATGCTCATTGACCATTTGAATTGCATCTTTGACTGCGTCATGTCCAAAATCTTTTGGTTCCATGTGCGAACTTGGCACACTACCATCATAGCCTTCTGCGTGTGGAGTTTGTACGGCAATGAATATCCAATCGCTATTGTCTATCATTGCTTTTGGAGTGTCGCAAACTTTTACACTACCGCTGGTACGTGGGTAAATATCATAACCATGCACAGTGTATTTTTCAGCCATAACTTCAGCACAATCAAGTCCAAGTTTTCCAAGACCGATAAAACCAATTCTCATTTAAGGTAACCTTTCTGAATGTCTATTCCTACTAATAATTTATACAATTTTGTGGCCCAGGCCTTAGAAAACAAGTTTTTAGTAAAACATTTTTATCCTTGGGGTCACAAAGCATTCTCAAACATAATTAACAACATTGAAGATGCATCACCTGATCTACCATATAAAGATGTGCCTGTGTTGCTCTGTCACGATCAGGAGCCTTTAGATTTTGATCTTTATAGTGATTCCAATCTTGTAAAACAATTGGACACATTCTATCCTGTATTACGTAACATAATACAAGAACACTTAGACAAAGGTGTAACAAACTTAAACCTACGTTGGGTACAACCTGATCAAGAACATTGGACATTGTTACACAGTGAACTTAATTCACCAGAAGTAGAAAAATACAACAACACAGGTTTGTTTAAATGTGCTTACTGGTGGGCTCATGCTCCTATTGCTATTGATTGGTATCGCTTTGCACGTTATGATACACGATTAAAACGCAATAGTCAAGACATTGCGGCTAACTTTTTAGTATACGGAAGAGCAAACACCGGCAAACGTGCATATAGAAAAAAGTTTTTACAAAAAATTGGCAATTTTGAAAGTGTACAGATAGGAAGCATAGATAGAGATTTAGTACCGCCTATAGAAGGAGATGCTGATTACAATCCATATTGGGAAGATGTTTCAAGTTCTAGTAGTGCAACTTATAGTTGGGAAGACTTTGCACGTACAAACTGTAGTATTATCTTAGAAACAGTGTACGATCAACGTATACATCTAACAGAAAAAACACTGCGTCCACTAGCATGCGGACATCCATTCTTGATACTAAATGGTGCAGGTGCATTGGAGAAAATACGCGAATATGGATTTCAAACGTTTCAACCTTACATCAATGAAAGTTATGATACCGAACAAGATCCAGTAAAACGTATGGATATGGTGCTTGGAGAAATCAATCGGATAAACAGTTCGAGTAAAAAGTATCAACAGTGGATTTGGGATGGTTGTCAAGAAATTGCTGACTATAATAAACGTTTATTCTTTGATGATAAGTTTATTTGGCGTGTGAAAACAGAACTAAGAAGAACAGTACTTACTGTATAATTCAATATCATCTGCTAGTTTTGCTTCAAGTGCTGACTCGTTTGCACTAAACCACGTGTTGTATTCTATAACAAATTCTTGTGTGTAATTACTGCGATTTTCTTGTTGCCAACCTACTGTGCATCCGCTAATTGTGCTTAGATCCCTACGAAGCTCACGCATCATGCCTGTATGGTACCAATGATCAATTGCACATGGTGCACCGTCTACAAATGAACGTTGTGAGCCAAAGTGTACCAATAGATCTGCTTGTTGAAATGTAGGATTCTTTGGCGGGTTACCCAAGTACCATTCACCAATCATATCAATAGTGAAATTATAACTGTATCTTGCTCCAAGTCCATATGCAAATGTGCTTTTAAGTCGGCCCCAAGGCTCACGCAGTATACAAAATCTAAATGGTTCTTTAATTAGTGCATCTTTCGTAGACATTTGGGCGGCCCATGCACGTACTGTTTGGCTTGCACATTTAGGTATGTTTACAAAGTAAAAGTTGTCTACAACTGGTTCACTTGCATAGTATGTATGGGTCACTTTTTCTTAGTGCTCATTGCTTGTGTGCCAAAAAAGGCTGCAACAATAGCCGCAACTGATACAAAGTAAACACTTGCCATACTGCCTAGTATTTTACTTGCTTCTGTGAGTCCTAACCACATTGCAAGAACAACTGCAAAAGGGTATAACAACATACCACCAAGTGCAAACCATGCCATACTTCGTTGTGCATCACGCATGGCATCTGCATCTTCTAGTTCTTTGCGTCTGAACTCTAAGTACATTGCCTGCTCTGCTTTGGTTACTTTACCGTCACCGTTTGTATCTGCCGGATGAAAACCTGCTTCTTTAATTTCTTCTGCCATTCTAGCTCTCCATGGTTACATGGTATTTATAATAGTTTGATTGTCAGCTCTGCTGAGGTCACAAGCACTTTTCCTCCAACGCCAATAAAGTTTGGCTGGGCTGTTCCAATCAGCAAACTGTTCGTGATACCATTCCACTGTTCTGTACTCTCCGTCAGGTGTGGTTACTTTTTTTGGCTTTTGTTTTATTGTTGGATGGTATTCACCAATAATTACAAATTTTTTAGCAGTTCTTTCAAAATACTCTTTAAGCCATGGTATGTCTTGATCTGGTATATGTCTTATTACTTGTAAACATATTATTGCATCAAATTTTCTATTACTGCGTGGTGGTTGCTCGTATGCCTTAACACATGGATCAAACAAATAGTATGAACGAAAACCAGTAACTTTATCAAACGGAGGACTTTTTACTGTGTATTGATGACCTTTACCACAACCGTAGTCTAGAAGTGTTCTTGCTCGATGATGTTTTCTTAGGCACTTGATTTCTTCTGCATAGTTTTTTGCATCATAGCCAGCCCACGCACTTTCTTTAAGTTGAAACTGTGTGCCTTTTGCAACTGCATCTAAATATTCTTGTGAAGGTTCCATTAGTCTATTTAGCTAGTGGATTATCCAATGCACGTTGCAGTTTGTTGTCCATGTACTTTTTAAGTTGCTCAACTTTGCTTACCAACATATCCTTTTGTGCAACATATTGGTTTAACAGTGCGTCACGTTTGGTATCAAAACGCTCTTCAGCATCGTCAACATAGGTGCGTGTCTTGTCTTCCAATTTGTTCATGTCATCTTCTACTTTGTCAACTATACGTTCTAGCCTTACAATGTCCTCACGTAGGCCGTTTTTAATATCACGTGAATAGTCTATTGCATCTACTAGTTGCTGATTAATTAGTCTTTGTTGAGATTCTATCTTTTGGGTATCTATGTTAGAGATAATTGCTTTCATGTCTGTGTAGTCTTTGTAGAATTCAAAACCAGCCCATAGCCCGCCTCCAAGTGTGGTTACTATAGGCAATATTAATAATAGTTTTGAACCTCCTACTTTGATACCACCATATTCTATTTCTGCCATTTTAATTTCCTTTTAAATTATATTGTAATGCTTCTAA
>Ga0181388_1000740_pt1 | contig 10574 bp, 7 predicted proteins | sample 11SPOviralmetaG_FD_130120 | JGI IMG/M metagenome (GOLD analysis project Ga0181388, IMG submission 130120) | Marine viral communities from the oligotrophic San Pedro Time Series (SPOT) site, San Pedro Channel, CA, USA - 11 SPOT_SRF_2010-05-17 | ecosystem: Environmental > Aquatic > Marine > Strait...
AATTAAATATACAAAAAATATGGTTTTTTTTTGTATAAATATACAATTATTTAAAGATAATTTTTGTATATAATATATAATAATGAACAGTGAATTTAAATGTCCAATATGTTTAAAATGTTTTTCTACTGCGAGAACTTTAAAACATCATCTATTAGTAAGGCGAACTAAATGTTATGGAGAGGATAAAGTAGAATATGTAAGAGAATTTGTAGCAATTAAAGGATGGAGAAGTATTTTTCATACTCCAGCTAATACAGTTAATACTACTGAAAAAAGAATTAATTTTTCTGAACAAGAGTTTATATATCCAAAAAATACTGATGGTGATGTATTTCCATATAAAAAAATTCAAACATTTTTAGCATTAACTTTGATATATACCTATAGAGGGAAAAAGAAGCCAAATGTAAAAGTTAATGATAATATAGTATGTGTTTGGGATAATAATAGTACAACTAAAATGCAATGGAAAGATTTTGTAAGAATATTATTAAAAAAAATATTTAAATCTAATAATACCTTTGGAAAAAAACATTGGAAAAAAATGTTTGCAGTAAGTAGAGTTACCCGAAATTTTGAAAAAAAGAAAGTATATAGTAATTATGATAGATTTTTATATGGTGAATTTGATTGTATGTTACATACTGCAATATATTTAGATAGTAGAGAAACTATTAAAAGAGCATTAACAGAAAAGCAATGGCTACCATTATCAAAAAATCAATTATTAACCGAACAAGAATTAGAAAATAAGGCTTTTGATCTAGAAATGTTAAATATGAAACAAAGAATTAGAGATGAAAGAAGAGTTGTTGAAAATTTTAGAAAAGCAAATAGAACACCAATACAAAAATCTGAATTAGAAAAATTAGGATATAAATTACCAAGTGCTGAATCTGGATATGAATCTGATGATGAATCTAAGTGAAATAAGCTAAATAAGGATTATTGTTAGACTGTTGTTTTCGCATTTGAGAATTTCTAATTGGCTGTTGTCCATATCCGCGGTTTCTGATTGGCTGTTGAGCTTGCCTCTGAGGTTTTTTAGCTGGAGCTTTTCTATGTTTTGCAATTTGATTATTTCTAATATTTTCATATCTAGACATCATGGTATAAAATTTTTTAAAGTCTGCGTCTGGGTCAACACTACTAGCAACCTGTTTGGATTCATACTCTTTTCTGATTTTTTGATTTTTCATTTTTTTTGCTAATCTTAAAGTAGCCCTTTCTTCTTTTTCAATCTTACCAGCTTGTTTACTAGCTTTTTTTTCAAGTTTTTCATCTAATAATGCCTGTGCTTTAGCTTTTCTAGCTGCTGCCTTAGCTTTTCTAGTAGCCAAACCTTTTTTCCTACCTTCTGCTAAAGCTTTTCTATGTGCTTCTGTTAATACTCTTTTTTTTCTAGGTTTCTTAGCGGGTTTCTCTAATTTTAATGGAGCTTCTATAGGTTCCTCAGTCTTTTTTTCTTCAACTACAATTTTAACTTTTTGAGTTGGTTTTGAAAACATTTTTGATTCGGGTAATGGTTCAATATCTAAAGGGTCTGGTTCTTGAACTTTTGGCTCAGCTAATTTAGGCATGACATTTCTATTTTCAGCGGTATTCATATTTTTTTATAATTAAACAAAACAAATTAATTATAACAAAATTATATAAAATTAGAAAACATTATTAGCCAAAATAAAATTCTGCTCTGTGGTATCTTTATTTTCCATAACCTGCGCTAAACTTCGTACCATTTTATCTATATCTTGATAAACTCTATGAGGATTTTCCCTAATATGAAGATTTAATAGGGTAGTATTCATGAGGGCTTCAAAAGTTCTATTATCATTATCTGTGACTCTAATTCTTAAGTGGTCAAGCATAAATGGTTGTTTATTATGAAGTTTATGGTATATAATATTATCAGGTTCTAGTACTTCTCTGATTGAATTATCATCATCATAATGGGAATATATACGCTGTGTGACTAATCCAGATACTCCATTACAGTTAAAATTATTAATAGGTAAGTTGTCTATACATATATGGAATGAAGCCCCATCAACACCAGAAGTATTTAAATTTAATCCTGTAGGAGCTGCAAAATCTGATGTATTACCATTAATATAATAATAATTAATAGCATTATCTGCTAATATTTTAGCATTATTAGGTTGTGAAAATAATTGATATTCCGAATTGACCGTAGTATCTGGACCCATAACCATAATTTCTTCTCTATTCATTGGTTCAAATGATAGAGCGCAATTAATATTACCAATTCCAGCAGGAAAAATTAGAGGTTTGTCCATATTTCCCAATGTATCAGTATATTTATTAAATATATATGTACTTTTATCAACTCCAGTGAAACTAATATCAAAATCTGAATCTTGACATATAGCATGTTTCCAATCATATTGGTGTTCTGTAGCTGTTAAATTATATGTAACAATAGTAACCCCATCAACTCTTCCTAATAATTCATTAACAGTATTTCCTGCTCCATTGCTTCTTAATTGTGGTAAAAAATCTACAAGGCGTTGAGTAGTTCCGACATATGTAACTGCACTATTAGTTTCATCTATAATATTTCCTGCTTCACCTTCATCATTAATTTCTCTTCTAACAAACCATATTTGCCCACCTGCTCTTAATTCCCAACTGAAAATCATTTTATTAATATATTTAGTAGAGTCTAATAATTCGGGTGATCCTTGATTATCTATTGGAATTCCTAGCCAATCTTTTTCTGCTAAATAAGGTTGATTTTTTTTATAGTCTTCTTGTTGAGTCATAATTAATCCACCAAATACTTTAACTGGATTAACAGCACCACCAGTATTTGGTAATGTATATTCACCCCATAATTGAGGTTTGGAAGCAACACCTGCTGGTAAAGCATTATAACTATAACATAGTGGAGTAGTATCAGTAACAGCTAGATATCCACCAGCTCCGTTTGTCTGTATAGTATTAAATCCCTTAGCAGCGCCAGGTGCAGTAGTAGTAATTGTTAAACCTGCACCTTCAGTATCTAAAATAGCATTAGACCAAGTACAGCCTTTAGGGTGATGGTCACATATATATGGAAAAATAGCAATAGCGCTATCACTAGTCCATTTTCCACCGAATTGCCAAAAATAATATCTATTTTGTTCATTAAATGTATCTACTAAATTGGTTAAAATATTTCTTCCTCCAAATCCAGGTCTTGTGGAATCACCAGCAGTATCACCAGTAACAGCTTTTAAATTCCAAGATCCGGGTTTTAATGTCATACTTTGAGGTGGTAAAAATTCTACAGCTGAAGTACCAACAGTAGCTTTGTTAGACATATTATATTGCCCTATAAGTAATGAAAATCTAGAGTTTGTTGAATCAAAATTATGAATATAATTTTGTTGGACTGTACCTCTAACTAATCCAATTTCTGAATTAGGTTGTACTGTAATATTTTCTGGTAATTTAACTTGAAAACTATTTGGATTTTGATTAATACTTGATACTAATATTGACCTATTCATTATAAATTATTATATTAATTATTTTTTAATATATTAATTTAAATGTTTAAAACATGTGATAAAGACCAATTTAACGCTAACACCTTATCTATACAACTTAAATTAGCAAAAAAATCTAATCCACCTCCTCAACTTAAAGAGTCAAAAATGTTTGATAGGAAGCCAAAGAAGGTAAAAACCAAAGGTACAAAAAAAAAAGTGCAAAAAAAAAAATTGTAAATGCTAAATATCCCTTATTCTAATTCTAATTCTTCTTTCCTCTCTTCTTCCTGGTTCGGATTGAGTTCTAATCATAACAGGTTTTGTAGTTTTAGGTGATTGTGGTAAATCTTTTAATGTTTTTCTTTTTGGACTTAATGTTCTAGACCTTTTTGGAACTTTAATTCCTCTTTTTTTCCTTTGTCTTTTTCCATATTGTGAAGCTTGGACAAATTGTGCAATTTTTTTACCACCTTCAAATTTCATAACTCTTTCTCTCCCTGGTGTTTCTGCACTTGGTTTAACAAATAATGTTTTTGCCTTTCTAGTTTTCCTTGATTTTCTACTTCTTACGGGTGACCTGCCTCTAGATATTGGACCCACTGCTATTCTAATTCTTTCTGGTGACCTTTGTCTTCTAGCAGGTGTAGCTAATATTACTGGTCCTGTTTCTCCTTCTACTATTGGGTCCCTATTATACTCAACTTGAATTTCCTCTTCTTGTTTAGTTTCTGGTCCTCCAGGTACAAATGGTTCAGGAGTTGCTAATTCCCTAACTCTTTCTCTCATTATCATAGGTAATCCACCTATAGCAGGTTCTAATATAATTGGTTCTGGTATTAATGGTCCAGGTCCTGGCCCAGGGTCGTCCTCAGGGTCAAATGTTTCAGGTAATACAAAATTAGGATTTGCAGTAGCTAAATTATTTCCTAAACTAGGTAAACTTGCCAATTGTATAGGTGTTAAGTTTGATATATCACTTAAAGGGGCTTGATTTACTTGAGGATTTTGACTAGCCTGAAAATATTGCTCGGCTGTTTCTTGGTCTAAATTTGGTAAAGTAGTAGGAATAGTAATTTTAAAAAATGCCGAAACTTTTTGTCCAATATTTTCAGCGGGTTTTCCATTAGAATTTAAAATAGCTAATCTAATATTTGAGAGCTGAAAATCTTGAGTAATAGTTTTTTGGTACGATGTTGGGTATGTAAAATAAAAATTCCCACTTTTGTATTGTCTATAAAAATAGCCCGCAATATTTAATTCACCATTATTTGTAATATATCTACAGTTTGGTAGATTTGAGTATATCATATAAAAAGCATTTTGCAGTTTAGCAGGTAAATTTTCACTTCTTAATCTATCTGTATCTACTTGGATAGTAGTAGGTTGAAATCCAACATATCCTAATCCAAAAGCAGGTTGTCCTCCTACACCTGGAGGTATAGGAATTGTACCTGAAGGATTTAAAGCAAGATAATTAGGACCATATATATTAATATTTTGCATATTACTTTGATTTATAAATGAATTAACTGTAAAAAAATTAATGCCCTCGTATTTTTTATCTAATATATTATTATAATTAGATTGAGAATATCTATTATAAGCAAATCCATAATATGGTTTAAATTGTCTAAAAGCAAATCCAAAAAGATTAAATAAAGAGCCAAAATAATTATAGGTTTTATCATTTTCATCAATACTACATTGAAGAACACCTTTATCACCTGGTGTATTTGATGTAATACCTTCACCTCTAACATATATATTTTCAATACCTATTCCACTTAATGAATCTGAAAATCCTTTATTTCTAACTTGTTGATAATCTCCTGGTTGATTAATAGCATTAGGTGGAACAGTTCCTGCGGTACCATCTGGATTAATAGGTCCAACATTTGTAACACTTCCAATAGTATTATTTAACATAGGAAATTGGTAACATGGATCATTAAAATAACATATTTTTGTACCTATATTAGGGTCTTGATTTCCATCAGCATCAATGGAATTAAATTGTCTAGGTGTAAATAATGATGAAAATTCCATTCTTGAATTATTAAAAGTTAATGTAGGTGCTACAGCTCCTATAAATATAAATGGTGTATAATCTTCTACTCTTCCTGAATATACTATATTTTCACTATAAACAGGGTCTTCTAATTCTTGTGGTTGATTTGTAGATTGACCTACTTTCCGAATACTTAAAAAGTCTCTAACTTCAAGCATAGGATTTACAGAAGTAGTTTGATTATTATTCATACTTGATATAAATGGATTTGTAGTAGAAGCAGGGTCAAAACCCATTGGGCAACAGTGTAATAATCTAAAACATTGTCTCCAATTATTTTCACTATCTAATTTATCTAAATCATATAATACTTGGTCTTCTCCAGTTCCTTTAAATGTATCTCTAAAATTAATAAATGCAAATGTTTCTTGACCATCAGGCATTTGACATTGAGCAAAAGCTAAATTATATTTAGGTCCATTTTCCATTACAAATCCTGGAAATGAAAATTGAACAGATGGGTGGGTAAGAAAAGGTTTTTTTCCATATGAACCCCAATCCCATGAATAATTTATATCTATGTTTGATAATTTAACATCATCTAATATTCCTCTATACCATCTTGAATGAACTCTAATATAATTTTCATTTGACCTATGATTACACCCCATAGAAGCATATCTTGATATTGGATATATTGTTAATGGATTTCTAAAATTAAATCCAACATTACCTGCTGTAATAGGATTATTTCCAACATATTGTTTTTCAGACCAAATATTTGAATAATAAGGAGGTATAATAGAAAAGTTCTGTTCTTCATTATAAATAGTAAAATCAGTATAATCTCCGGGTGCTGGAACATTAACTGATTTACTTGACATCCAGTTTGAATATGCATTATTAAAATCATCAGCAAATCCAGGATCTAAATCAACATACCAATTTTCTACATCGTCCTGTTGTTCTTTATAAGTAGTTTTTGAACCTGCATATTTTTCATTTCTTCTAAAAAAATCTTGTAATCTTCTTAGTGATTGTGTTGAATAATCTCCTCTAGTTTTAATATTTGTTCCTATTAAAAATCCTTTAGGTATTGCTAAAAATTCATCTACTTCTGCTTGATTTGATAAATCATCATTTCCCCATACACCGCCACCAGTTGAACCTGATAAAGCAATATATGGTAATCCATTAAACATTTGATCTAATCTTATTTGCCAAGCAATAGGAACAGTACCTCCTAAAGTACCAAATTGAGCCGTATAACTTTCACCTGTTTCATAGCTAATAAAACTTAATTGATTATGACCTATTAATGTATGTCCAAAATCAGCATAATAAGTAGCTGGATCTCCAGTAGCAAATACTTTTTGTGTAGGTACATCAAGTTCTGCTGGGAAAAAATTTAATATTCTTGACCCTTGTTTTTCTGCATAATTACACATCCAGTATGTATCTAATCCTGCACTTCCAGCATTTCTACAATACATAACATTAAATTCATTAGTAGTATTTACATGATCACCATTTGGATTTATATTAAAAAAAACTATTTCAGAAGGGTTTTGAACTCCTGGTGGAGCATCATCAACCCAGACCCCAGCAGTACCTGGGCTACCATCAGGGTATAATAATGGATAAATCCATAATTGAGATGGTAACATACTTAAAGCTTGAATACAAGGCATAAATCTAGAATATGATGCTGAACTATTATTTGGATTTAAATTAAATATTTTAGCCCAGTTAGCAGAATCAAAATAAAATCTATATGCTTGTGGGTCATTACCTTCCATTGTTACAAAAGCACCTCTAACAGGGAATTTAGCATTACATGATTTTAAAAGACTAACTCCACCAATCCATCTTTGTGGATCTTTTACAAAAAATCCTTCTCCATAAACTTTTGAACTTTGACTATGTTGAAAATTAGCTGGAATATTAATTAATGTTTTAGATGATATATTTGCTACATTTAAATATGAACCTTTAGGATATAAATCTGGCTCTCCAGCAAAATCTAAACTCCATTGTCTAATATGAGCTTTAACTTCCTTTAAATTATTTTTATTATTAACTTGTGAGCCTTGTAGTTGATTATTAACTAATATAGCTAATTCATCAGGTGTTTCTAATAAATCATTTTGTAAATTAATTTCTACAGTATCTGTAAAAATACTTAATTCATTTAAATCATCAGTTCCTAAAACATCTGGTCCTTGCCACCCTGGTTTCATATAGGTGAATTTTGATGAATCAGGCATATTTTTTTTTAGAGCAGATTTAATTCCTACAACTCCTATAAAACCTCCTGCATTTTGTGAATAATTAATAGCTGAAGGATTTGGTGCAATATTAAATGTTCCAAAATTATTCCAATCACCAGTTCCTCCTGTACCGCCTGTAGGATTCCAACTAACAAATGTTGGATTTGAATATCCAAAAACACCTCTACCATGGGCAGCCCAAGATGCTTCATTATTAGGATTATTAGTAGATATAGCTGTATTATAAGTTGTGGGAGTAGGACCACTAATTTGGTCAATTCGTATAGACATACCTTTATAGGGTATAACATAACATGTTTCATATGGGAATCTTTCTTTATCACCCCATTCAGGTGTAGACCTAGTATCTCCTATTAAATTACAATATACATTTTGAATTGCAGGATGACAAATAGAATTTTGAGCGCTATTATTAATATAATATCGCATTTCTAACAAACTCCATGAACTTGTATAGGGTTTATCTTTTGCTACATTTTGATTGGATAATTCAATTATAGAGTCATTACCAGCCGATGCTTCTTCTACAATACAGCCATCTAATTCAATGGTTGAACCTCTAGGTATATTAATCTGTGGTGTTGGAACTGTAAAATCATTTGAATTTTGCTCTGATGATAATCTATCATTAGAATTACATTCAATTATAATAGTCCTATTATATTGTTGACCTTGTTGATTCATTTATATTAATATGATATTAGAAAATAAAAATGAATATTTAAAATCTAAATGTATTAGATATGGATAATAATACGATTTTCCCAATGACTGCTGAAGAGTGTCTATATTTACAAGAGCACCAGAATGATAATCAATTTGATTTTTATATTTCATTAGCAGTCAATGCACTTCTTTTATTAACAACAGCAAGTTCCGAAATGCTAACAGCATCAAAGTGCAAATCTAATTCAATTTTTGAATTATTAAGTGGAAAAAATTGTGAGAGTGTTAGTGAATTAGATGAAAAAATTGATTTAGAAAAATCATAATTAAAAAAAATAATAGTTTAATATATTTATGAATTTAGAATATGATTTTAAAAAAATAGAATCAATTATGCCTAAAAAAATTAGAAGAACAAGAAAGCGTCCTAATACATCGGGTTTAGATGAAAATTATATTAAAAATATTAGAGGAACTATTAAAGGTAAAACAGTATATTTACCAGGTTTAACCCATACAGGAAAAAAAAAAGTAGCAAACTATGTAGGAAATCTTTGTGAATCAATAACTTTTGGACAAACAAAATCATATTTTATGAAGAATGCTCCAATTCAAGATAGACAAGCTAATGCTTTATATAGGAATGTATATGAAGAGTTAAAAAAATTAGCAAAATGTCTATTTCCAGAATTTAAATATAATAATATAACTTTAAACCATAACTTCAAGTGTAAACCTCATATAGATAGTAAAAATGTAGGTGAATCAATAATAATAGGATTTGGAGAATATGAAAATGGAGAATTAAATGTTGAAGGTGAAAAACATAATATTAGATATAAACCCTTTAAATTTAATGGTGCAGAGCATGAACATTGGGTAGAAGATTTTAATGGTAATAGATGGACAGCAGTCTATTTTTATAAAAAAATTTAAAAAAATAATTAGTTTTTAATTAATTTCTTATATTAGAATATAAAATGCCAGGTCCAAGTTTAACTCAAAGATTTGAAAAACTATACACACTTTCTGCTACAGGAGTAGGTGGAAATTCATTTACATATACCCTACCAGCTTCAATTACAATAGGAAATAAATTTGAAATTGCTCTTGTATCAGCAGATTTAGCTGGTTTCAAAACCAAAGCTTACCATCAGTTTAAAATTGATTTAAAAAACGAAGATGTTCAAGGTAAAACCTTGTATGCTCACTCAGGTAAATGGAGCGCTACAGAAGATAACACTATTGATATTCATGAAAGAATTTACAGAAAATTCATTTGTGGAACCAAAGAGCTTACAGCCTTAGAAATTGAAATTAGAAATAAATCTGATAACCAACTTGTTCCAACTTTAGGATCTGAAGGTTCATCATTTATAACTGTTCATATTCGCCATTGTGTTGATGAACTTTCTAACGAATTTGCTGAAGCCACAAAAGATTCATGTAATGTAATTGCATCTGCTCATGTAGCACTTAAAGCAGTAGCAGATAATATTTTTGCTAAACTTGAAGATTTGAAATTGGTCAGTGATGATATTGAAAATAAATTAGGTGCTATTAATACTGTCAATAATGCTATTAAAGATAATATACTTTTGGTTAAAGGCTCTCAAGATTTAGCTAATGGTTTGCTAGGTGAATGTAAAGCTGCAACAATAGCTGTTCAAACAAGTGTAGATAATGCCAACAATGCTATTTCTGGTGGTATAGCTGGTGTTTCCAGCATGACTGAACAGTGTAGAAACGCTGTCCAAGATGGAACAGTAGCACTCAACTCATTTGCTGCTCTTAATCAAGCTGCCCACGCAGACCTTAAATCTGCTTGTGAAACTATTGATTCATCTACTTTACAAGTAAAAGTAGCAACTGAAGGTGTTGGTGTTATGGTAAATAATGCTTCTAGTGCTATTACAGGTTCATTATCTGGAGTTCAAAGTATGACTGAACAAGTAAGAGGTGCTGTTCAAGATGGAACAGTAGCACTCAACTCATTTGCTGCCCTCAACCAAGCTGCCCACGCAGACCTTAAATCTGCTTGTGAAACTATTGATTCATCTACTTTACAAGTAAAAGTAGCAACTGAAGGTGTTGGTGTTATGGTAAATAATG
>Ga0181388_1000741_pt1 | contig 10564 bp, 12 predicted proteins | sample 11SPOviralmetaG_FD_130120 | JGI IMG/M metagenome (GOLD analysis project Ga0181388, IMG submission 130120) | Marine viral communities from the oligotrophic San Pedro Time Series (SPOT) site, San Pedro Channel, CA, USA - 11 SPOT_SRF_2010-05-17 | ecosystem: Environmental > Aquatic > Marine > Strait...
AAAAATTATATATATATATATATATATATAAATATTTATGTCATATGAACTTTTATACTACTGTTATGGTAGATTAAGACACATGTATCATAGTTATATAAGTTATAATGAATTTAGTGCAAATCATATATTGGATGAGATTTATATAGGAAATGTATATGATGCTCATAATATAGAAAAATTAAATGAATTGAATATTAAAAATATAATAAGTGCAGTAACTGGTTTTGATAATATATATGATAATACATTTAATCAATTTTCTTTACATTTAATAGATAATGAAGAACAAAATATTATTCATTATTTTGAAATAACTAATTTTTATATAGATAATATTGTATCTAAAAATATATCATCCGACCTACATAAAAATAAAATTTTAATTCATTGTATATGCGGAGTATCTAGAAGCGTAACTATATTAATTGCTTATATAATAAAAAAATATAATTATAATCCTACAGATGCTCTCGAATTGGTAAAAAAACATAGAAGTATAGCAAATCCTAATAATAATTTTATGAATCAATTGTGGATTTATTATAATTCATTAAAAAAAATTAAATTATAAATTGATTTTTAAATATAATTTAAAATAAGTAATGCTGGACTGTTTATTCAATACTATTATGTCATATTTCTACCAGAAAACAAGTGAAACACATGAAATAAATAAACCAAATCTAGTAATAAAATCTAGTAAGAATAAATTGTATTCATTATATTATAATACTGGTAAACCTAATTTAGAATCATTGTTATTTGAAATTATAGATGAAGGTATTTATATTGATAAAATTAAATCTAATATATTTTTATATAATAATTGTGTAGTTAAAATAAACAATGTATTGAATATAAAAAAATATATGAATATAATTAATACAATAAATAACTTTAAGATAGAAAATGTTCTAATACCTAAACAAATATATATAAATAATTATAATAAAGAATTAATAGAAGTAGGTGATTATTATCCTCATGGAGATTTATTTGATTATTTCTATAAAAATATGGATCAACTTAATTTAGATGATATTTTAAATATTATGAACCAAGTAGTTGATATAGTAAGTAATCTTCATAGAGCTGGATTAGCACATAGAGATTTAAAATTAGAAAATTTTGTAATTTATTATGAACAAAATATATTAAAAATAAAATTAATTGACTTAGATTTTACATGTACTTATAATACAAATTTAGATTTTAAAGGTGGAACATTAAAATACTGTTCATATGAAGTTCTAAATAATAATGAAATAGAAAATTGGTGTAGCAATGATATATGGGCTATTGCAGTAATGCTATACATATTCTTATTTAAAATGTTTCCATGGGATTCTGCATTTAAGGATGACATTACTTTTAATGTATTTCAGAATAAATATAATAATACATTTTGGGAAAAAAAAATGTTTTATCTAGAAAATAAACATATTGATATATTTACAAAAATATTCGAATATGGTTTCAATTTAAAACAAACCGAAAGAACGGACATAAATTATATAAAAAACTTATTAATTGATTTAAATGAAAAGAATTATATTAATATATAATATATGAAACTTCTAAAAATATTATTAGTAATAATATCTACTATTATTATTTTTTATTTTACAAATTTAGCTTGTCCACAAAATTCAAATGTAAACGACGGTTATTTTTTAGATCAGAATACATTTTTAGGTAATCTTATAAATCATAAACCCGGATATGTATGTCCGTTAGGTGTTATATTAGGTAAAATAATGCTTATTTTATGTATATTACAAATATATGTACTTTATAATGAGAAATACAAAAATTATAAATGTATACATGCATTATTATTATTTATAGGTATTGTTATATCTTTTATGAATTATAGATTACAACAAAATATATTAAGTGCTTTTATATTACAACTACTTATTATATTATTACCTAATTAATTACATATTAATTACATATTAATTATACTATTTTCATAATCTTCATTTATATCTATTACTACACTATTTTGTTTTACATCTATATTTTGTTTTACATCTATATTTTGTTTTACATCTATATTTTGTTTTACATCTATATTTTGTTTTACATCTATATTTTGCCTTACAATAGTTTCATTAGATATTTCATCCCAATCTATTATTTTTTTTCTTTTTATTTTACCTACTTGATTATTTTTTTTATATACTTTATTATCTTTTACTAAATTTTCATATAATTTAATTTTATCTTTAATATTCATAATATATATACATATAAATTTATTACTACTTAAATATATGGAAAATAATAATGATATAAATAATAATGATATAAATAATAATGAAGATTCGAGTGAATCTCCTGAATCAAATTTAACTACAAGTATGTTATCTATTACTAATGATTTAAATTCAAGTACATTATCATTAAATGATGAAGAAAATGAATTATTAAATAATTATAATTATTCCAATAATGATGAAGAAAATATAGAAATAACTATAAATAAGTTTATAGAATTAGTAAATACAAATCCGGATTTAATTATTTTAATTAAAAATACAAAAAAAAATATTAATATTTTACCGGAGTTAATGAAAAATATAAAATTACATAATCATCGTTTATCACTAAATATAATGGATAATCCAAGTCTATGTTTTGAAAAAGTATTTGAAACAATTTTTACAGATTCTACTACAATTGAAGATTATCAAATAGAAATAAATAAAATAAAAGAAATATGTCCTAATTATGAAGATGAATATATATTTGAGATTTTAAAATCATGTAATTATGATTTAGATGATACATTAGAATATTTATTTAATTAATATATTAATAAATATATTAATAAATATATTTAAATTATTTAAAATTGATTATATAATATATATTATATAAAATGAATACAATTACAAATGAAATGATTAATACTACTACAAATGACTACAGTTTATTTTTAGCAATTAAGAAAAATCTTATTAAGGGACAAGTAGTATTACAAGGACTATCTTCTAAAAATAGAGCACATTTACATAAAATTTGTTCTATTTACGGATTAGAACATAGTTCTACCGGCAGTTACGATAATAGAACTATTATTATTAAAGATACCAGTCATACTTATTTTTCTAATAATTATAATAATAATAGAACAAGTGTACCTTGTAATTTAAGTAATAATATTTTATTAGAATATGATGAAACTTGTTCTGATAATACAAAAATTAATTATAATGATTTAAATAATATATTATTTATTAGTGGCACTCCAAAACTACAAAGTAAAGATAAAAGTGAAAATGAAAGTAATAATGATACAAATGATAAAACTTATAATGATGAAACAGATAATGATGAAACAGATAATGATGAAACAGATAATGATGAAACAGATAATGATGAAACAGATAATGATGAAACCGATAATGATGAAACCGATAATGATGAAACAGATAATGATGATTCAGAATATTCAGATGATTCCGTTAGTGTAGATAGTTCTTCTATGGTATTATCACAATATAATAATAATATTAAATATATTTATTACATTAGTTTAATTAATTTAGCATTTAATTTCGTTATTCTATGTAATATTTAAATATAATTTATATTATAAATGGAAAGTTTATACAAAAATAATTCCATAAATATATATTTAATAAATAATAAATTAAATATTCATTTTTTAGAAGAATCTATGACAGATGAGATTTTTGAAAATATAAAAAAATATGTTACTTTATTTTTAAATATATGTAGTAAAAAAAATACACAATTTTATTTTGTATATGATTTTACTAAACTATCTCTAAAAAATTATGCTAATATATTAAGTTATGCTAAAAGTGGTGGTGGTTTTTTGAATTCTGTAAAAAATATTCTAGAAAAACATTTAATAGGAACTATTATAATAACTGAAAGTTCTATAGCAGATTCGTTATTTAATCTAGTTTTAACTTTTTATAATCCAATTAAACCAATTAAATTTTATAAAAGTAATGATGTAATAGATTATAATTTTAATTAAATTCGTTTATTTATTTTTTTTTTTAAGATCCATTTAATAATGTCTAATACAATACTAAATACTAAAGATTTAAATATTTATTTAGAAAAAAATAAATTATATGTTATTTTAAAAAATAATCAAATTAATGAAACTATATTTAACGATTGTTTATCTTGTCTTGAATCATTTTATAAAACATGTAAAAAAAAAAATATTTCATTTTATTCTATATTTGATTTTAATAAAGTAGATTTTCTTAATTTATCTATTTTAATATATTATGTAAAAAAAACAAATAATTTTTTAAATAAATATAAAGAATTTTACAAAACTAATCTAATAAAAACTATAATTATATCGGATAGTGGTATAGGAAAAAAAATATTTGAAATTATAACAGCTACTTATACATCTTCTAGACCCGTTTCATTTATATCAAGCACTTGTAATATATTAAATGAATTAAATGATTAATGATTACACATATTTATCAATAATTTCATCTAACATATTTAATCTAGGACTTTCTAATAGATTTTTTAAAGTATTCCATGGTGAATCATCAATATTAAAATTACCACTCATAAAACTCTTAAATGAAGCAGGACCAAAACCAGATAACATAGTAGTTCCTACTTGTGTTGTTGTATTATTATATCCATTTGTATTACCTCTTAAATTCCAAAATATAATATGTGGTAAATCATAACCATAACTATTATATTTTTTTTTCAACATATCATATCCTGTTATAAAACTATCATTATTATCTGATACCATATCAAATTGCATATCAGAAAATATCACCATTTTAGGTGGCATATCCGATTTTTTTAGATTATTTTCTACCGCTACCTTTAAAATCATATCCAATGCTTTACCTATATTTGTACTACCACTCCATGGAGCCTTTTGTAAATATTTAATTTTATTTACTATATTTAAATGATCAGGAATATTAAACCATTGTGGATTTGTCTCAAATGTAAGCACTTTATTCTTCCATGTATCATTTAACATATCACTTAATAATAAAGATAATGCTATACATGACTCTAATGGAGTTCCATGCATTGAACCAGAAACATCTGCTAAAATTATCATATTTAAATTATCTTTTAACTCTAATTCATTTTCCATTTTTTTCTTTAATTCATATGTATATTTATCCCATAAAGCAATAACATTCTCTTCATCACTCACTGTTTGACAATTTCCTATAATTACATCCCTTACAATTTCATAAGGTTGTAAACCAGATACATTTAATCTACTATCACTGGAAGATTTATTTAATTCTTCTAACATTTTATTTCTTAATATCATTCTTTTTTCATCATTAGGATGTCTAATTAAACCTGTTTTCTTATCTTCATTTTTTAAAGCATATAAATATTTCTTTAATGCTCTACTTGGTATATTTTTAGGCTCAATTAAATCCCAATCTCCTTGAGTCATTAATTGTTCAATAATTGTCATTTTATTAGATAATTCACTTAATGTTTTTCTATAATTTCTCATTTTCTTATTTAAATCACTTTTTTCATTGAAATCATCAGATCTCATATTTTGAGCTAATGTTATAGCCATCTTATGTTGTTTCTTATTTTCACGAGGTGCCCATTTTACAGCTAAACTAGGATACGATTCATTTTTATCTAGCTCAATACATTTTAAATAATAATAAATTATATCTTTTTTAAACTTATCATGAGCCATTTCATACAACTTATTTAAATCTAAAAATGAACCAAACGGTTTATCTTCCATAGTCTCATTATTTTTATATATATTATATCCACCCGTTAAATATGGTAAACTACATATTACTATATTTGGATATATATCATATAGTTTTATAAGTAATGTATAAAAAATTAATCTTTCTCCATTACCATCCTTATGGTCTCTAATTAAAAATAATAATTTTACTACATATTTCCAATATACTTTTTTTTCACTTTCACTTTTACTTTTTATATTATTTACTATAAAATCAAATAAATCCCCTATTTTACTTTCAATTGTTACATTTTTACCTCGTTTCCCTACAGCATCATTATATAGATTTACTAATCCCACACAATCTTCACTAGAACTACCTGATACAGTATAACTTAAATTTTTCTTTTCATTTAAAGTATAATGATTCATTGCGTTACAAAAAGCCATATATATATATAGATATTTCCTTTTAAATAATTTATATATATATAAAAAATACCTTATATTAAATATATTATATGAGTAGAAATATAGATTTTTTACATTATTCTAATAATACTACTTTTACGATTCATTTTAATGAAAATGATTCTATTAAAGAATATGAAAAAACTATAGAAGATAATAATATAATATTTAATGATGTTTATTTTTTTTATGATTTTACTATTATTAATATACATAAACCATTACCCATCTCAATTCAAAATATAGTTATTATGTCAAAAAATAGTTTTACATATAAATCTAACACTAAAAATAACGATACCTCTGATATATTTAATGATGAAACTAGCACATATTTATCATTATTACAAAAATATCCAGATTTAATTGCTTTTATTATCATATTAAAAACACATAACATAGAATATATATCATTATATCTTGATAAATACAAGAAAAAAAATATTTTTAATATTATCAAAAATAATCAGCAAGAAATTATAGATATGTTAGAAAAACATTCTAACTTTATTAATTTCTATATAAGAACTTGTAATATTAATATTTTTGAATATATTCTTAATTATAATAATAATGTAATTATTTCTTCTATTGAAACGTTATTTCCAGATGTTCCATTAGAAAATATCGAAGAACTTATAGATATATTTTCATAATTTAAATATTACATTAATTATGAATACTAAATATAAAACTATTATTGTAGGTGACTCTAATGTAGGTAAATCCTCTATTTTAAATATATTTCTCAACAAAAAAATAGAAAATAAATCTACTATAGGCACTGAATTCGCCTCCAAATTTATGGAACACTATAATTTTACATTACAAATTTGGGACTGTGCCGGTCAAGAAAAATATAGATCACTTACTAAAATATACTACAGGGGAACTCATGTCTGTATTTTTGTTTTTGATTTAAATAATCCATCTAGCTTAGATAACATTAAAACATTCTGGATTGATAATTATTTACAAAGTGCCACGCAATCTATTTTTATATTAGTAGGCAATAAATCAGATTTACCTATAACAATTGATTATAATATTATATGGGATTTATGTAAAACTTATGATATGAAATATATAGAAGTATCTGCTACAGAATCCAAAAATATCAATCATATATTTGATACAGCCTCGCAATTATTATTAAAAAAATATGACTCCATACATATAAGTTATAATAATGATTATTTAAATGATTCAATTAATATATCTACTACTGCTACATATAACCCATATTCGTGTTGTTAAATAAATTATTTTTTTTTAAACTTTATATATAATATATAAATAAATGAATAGTGATTATTCCACTTTTAATTATCAAACAGATTTCCAATATAATTATAATATATTCAAAAATAATAATGTTGGTATAGGAACTATTAATCCTCTCGAAAAACTTCATGTTATAGGTAATTCTTCTTTTACTAATTTACATATTAATAAAGATATTTTTTATAAAGACAAGTATTTAACTGATAATTCTAATTCTATTAATTTACTCGAATATAACATTAATACTAATATTATAACTCCTATTAAATTAAAATCAAAAGAAGGAAATTTTAATTCCAATAAATATCAATGGGAAAATAATAACAATAAATTAGAACTTAAATTTTATAACAAAAGTGACAATACACCTCATATTTATGAATCAAAAGAATACAATTTAACTACTAATACATATTTTACATTATATTCTAAATATAAAATTATTATTACACATTTATTCATATACAATAGCACTCAAGAGATTATTAATGATTATAATTCTAGTATTACAATACAATTAAATACCGGTTCTCCTGTCTCTACTCAAAAAATAAGTAATTATTATTTTAAATTAGACACTCCTATTATTTTAACAAAAAACACTATCAATAAATTTACTTTAAATACTAATAATTTAAAAATTAAACTATTAGGAAACTATATATTTAATACAAAGGTATTATGGAATAGTAATGTAACTCATTATGATAATATATTTATTCAACATAATAATGTAGGTATAGGTACTATTAATACCAATAAATCTCTATTTGTTAATAATTCAGCTTATATTTCAAATGCTACTCATATTTATAATAAAACTACAAGTAATACTTCTATAATTAATTCGGAACTTACACATTTATCTACTATAGATAATATTAGTTCTGATAATTTAATTATAAATTCAAGCTATAATAATATAGGTATAGGGACTAATAATACAAATGATTTTTTTAATGTAGATAATACTTTTATTATTAATCATAATCAAAATCTATTTTTTAATAAATATCCTATTTTAAATAATATTAATTTTACTAATTCTACTAACTATAATAATATATTTATTAATAAACAACCTTTAGTAACATTTAAAAATGGACTTACTATGAAAGATATACATTTAGATAAATCTAATTCAACTATTCATTTTAGTAATAATGTAAATATTTTAAGTAAAACTAATAATGATTTATTTGTAAATGGAGATACAACAATTACACAAAATATAAATATTACAGATGAAATTAAAGTAAATATACAAGATATTAATATAAGTAAATTAACTACTAATAAACTTTTTAATAAGAATTTATTAACTAATGAAGGATATTTATATTCAAAATATTTACATTCTAAAAAAACTAATATTAATTATATTAATTTACCTAATGATAATTTAAAAGAAAGTTCTTTTATTTATGATAAAATTAATAATAAATTTAAAGGTAATAACACTTCACCTATAACTTTCACATCATTACAAGAAAAAAATGATAATACAAATGCCTTTACTTATCAGTTTAATGGAGTAGCTAATTTATTATATACACAAACAAAAAATATAATAGCACAAAATATAAATGTTAATAAAAAATTATTATTACCTAAAAAACATACATTTCCATCACAGTTTACAAATAAAAATGATGTAGGTTCTATCAGATTTAATAGTAATTCATTACATTGTGAAATATTTAATGGAACAAATTATTCATCTATTAAATATAGCGATTCAGAATCAGAAATTAATTATATATCATTTGATGAATTAGAACAACTAAAACCAGAATTTAAACCTCGTGTTACTAATTATCTTTATGATTCAACTACAGTTCCTACTTTTTCAACAATTAGTATTAATCCATATTCTAAAACGGTTATAAAATTACAGAATAATAATACAAATATATTTACTCAAACTATTACAAATACATCATCTAATTATAAATCTTATAATATAAAAGGATTTTCTAATGCCAATTATATAACATATTATTCTAAATTAATTAAATCGAATACAAGTCTTTTATATAAAATTAATTTTAATTTTAATAGTTTTGTTTTTGAATTTATTCAAAAATATAAATATTTTAATATTATTCAACATAAAAATTCTATTAATGAATTTTTAGTAAGACCTGTTAGAAAAATTGATAACAGTTTATCTAAATTAAATATAAATAATGTACAAAAAAATTTTACTTATAATAAATTTTATCTCAGTGATATGAAAAATATATTTTATGATAACTCTTCTAAAAATTTCTTTAAAATTAATAATAATGAAGATAAAATAAAAAGTATTTTTTCATATCAAAATAAAAAATTTAATTTTGATCGTTTCTATTTAGATATATCCCATTTTATTTCATTTCCTACACCTATTTTAAAACCTAATAATTTAATATACTATGATATAGGACATCAAACTAGTCATACATTTTCTTATACAGATGCTTATGAAAATGATTTAGAATTAGGATACTATAGTGATACTACTCAAGATTTATATTTATATAATATTAATAATAATAAAATATTTATTAATTACTTAGATAATTCTATACAATTAAAATATCCTTCTATAATCTGTAAATTTAAATATTTTAACTAAATATATATATATATGAATGATTTATATGTAAAATTTAATTATAATGCAGATTTTACTCCTACTCATTTTATTTTTAATACTAATTCAGATAATAAAAGATTTGTAGGTATTAATTCAAGCAAACCGGAGTCGTTTTTAAATATTTATGGAAATGTATCTACTACTAACTTATTAGTAAAAAATAGTTTTTTATATAATAATAACTCTGATATAGGTATAGGTAGTTTTGCTTTTTTAGGACTTACTTCAGATAATAAAATTATTCATAAACATGTTGCATCATCCACTTTTAATGATACTGGGGTTGAATTTTCAGTATCTAATAATAATAATATTAAATTAACACTCCGAAATTACACTAATGATAACACTAGATTAGACTATTTTAGTGATATATTTCATTTAATAAAAAATCAAAATAATACTTATATAATTTATCCTACAACAACTCTTACTATTAGACA
>Ga0181388_1000743_pt1 | contig 10556 bp, 17 predicted proteins | sample 11SPOviralmetaG_FD_130120 | JGI IMG/M metagenome (GOLD analysis project Ga0181388, IMG submission 130120) | Marine viral communities from the oligotrophic San Pedro Time Series (SPOT) site, San Pedro Channel, CA, USA - 11 SPOT_SRF_2010-05-17 | ecosystem: Environmental > Aquatic > Marine > Strait...
AACCCAAAGCCATTACTACATCAGCACAACCCGGCTGAAAAATACCTAGTTCATGTACTCTATTACAACTTAGGTTAATATCAGCTTCAGGATAATTTCCAATATCTATTCCAATAACGTTATTGATCTCTCCTTTGTATGGATTTGTGCCACACCCAATATCTAATACTAGATTTGGTTTTAGATTGTTTACATAAGGTATTAGATTATGGCTACTTTCTGAATGTGTAGCCCATCGTTCCCTTGAATAATTCATTTCGTCGAAATGATCTTTTATTTTGGCTAAGTATTTTCCAGAGCCTTCATACTCTTGACTCCATAAGTTACTTAAAGCTTCATTACTCATTTTAGATCCTCTTTAAAAAATGTACCGAGGACACCTTTAACTTTTCTACTAATATCTTTCTTAATAAGATTGTAATCTAAACTAATAGCCACATCAGTTACATCTGTCCTGCCTGTCATTTGCATGATCTCACTAGGATCGTTAAGATGTGTTACCTTCTCTTTATCCAGATCAAGACTTGATCCATCAGCTAAGTGTAATCTAACTTCTAATATGTAATTCATTGGTATCTTTTCTAAAGTTACTTCATCAAAGATTTTGTCGAATGATCTATCTTTTCTTATGATTGCCATGGTGTGTGGTTCTCCTTTGCACACTTGTATTTATTCATTCAAGACAAGAGTCCAATCACAGTTTTGCAATTGGACTCCCTAAATGTTCACAAATATTATTATGCTTTTGCTTTAGAAGGCCTGCCTCGTTTTGGCTTTAGTTCTGGAGACATTTCAAATGCCTGTTCCCTAAGAGCCTTAGCTTCATTCTCAAAGGATATAGCCTGATTCAATAAACCCTGTGCCATTGCCGTGTCGTCAATTGGCGCCTGTGGTTCTGCTACTGTGTTGGGTACGGGATTCTCACCTTTACCTGCCATAGTTAAGTCTGCTGGATCAACAGGTGGTGCTACACTTGGTGCTCCACCACTTTGTTCTGAAATCATTTTATTGAGTTCATCCAATCCAATACTAACTGAACCGTTAGGTGTCATTGTAATATTGGTAACAGGCTGTTTCATTAACAAGCCCTTCGCGTGTAGTGATTGTAACATGTTACTACCATCAGTAAACATAGTTCTTTGAGCGTACTCGTAAAAGTTTCCACTTTCTTGAGCACCGGGGGACTCAACTGCGTTGATCATATCGTCGTGCATCCAGTCTGCTAGTGCATCTGTATCCACAACTAAACAGTGATCAATCTGATCTGGAACTTCTCTGAAGACAACGATACATCGTCTCCCTGATGATTTTAACTGTCCTACATGTTTAATATTTGCCATTTTATCTTACTCCTCTGAAGTACCTTCTGCAGGCGCTTCTGTTGTTGGCGCATCACCTTCTGCTGGAGCAGGAGTGATTGCTTGAATAATTGATACGAGTTTATTAAAAGCCGCACCAACTGTTTGAGCTTCTGCGCCTTTAAATGCGCCACGTTGTACTGCTAAATCAATTACGTTAGCGATCAACGTTAGGTCTCCACCTGTTAATGAGATTGGAATTGGCTCACCAGTAACAGGTGAATCCATCATTTTTGCATCAGCTGGAATAGTTGCTTCTGCATTTGCTTGGTTGTCTTCAGTCATTTTTGTTTCTCCTTTAATATGAATTATAATTAACTGCTATGTTTATTTATGCCTATTAGACTACAATGTTACTTACATCGCCCAGTTTCGCTAGATATAAGTTCTTCTCGAACTGTTCCATATCTATAGGCGACTCGAACCAGCACTGAAATAGTTTGTCACTATCAATGCGTCTGATATGATAAAGACCACTAACGTTTTCCATTAGTTTTAACCAGTCAATTTCTTTACCATGATCAATCATAATTAGTCTTCTGTTCCGCATCATGTTTAACAGAAGATCTGTTCCTTGCAGTAGCCCTAAGTCTGTTTCACTTAGACTACCGCTATTTTTAATAATTTTAATTATACCATTCCTTATGTTGATGAAGTTTCATAATGAACTGTCATACCAAACGGTGCAGTAATACGTTTTTCTGTATCGCCATGAATAACAAATAGTGTATCACAGTAGTCTGGATTTCCCCAGCTACCCCACGGATAGCCGTCTGTAAACATAATAAGCTGATCTGGTTCAAGACCCTGTTGCTCCATATACTTATATACTACATCAAAGTCTGTACCGCCACCGCCAGCTAGGTCATACTCTGTAATTAAACGTCCGTCATCACTTGAGAATGTATCTACATTGTATACACCAGTATCAAAGCAGAACACAGTAATCTTATATTCACTGTATTGACCCATGATACCTTGTACTTCACTAAGCATTTCTTTTGCAACACTATCAGCAATTGAACCTGACATATCTAGTGCAATAGCAATATTCAACATCTCGTCTTTATTCATACCTGGAAAAATAACTTCTCCAGAACGTTTACTTGGCCTTAAAAAAGTAAAGTCATTTTTGAGACTGCTTTCAATACTTACACGAAGTACATCTGTCCAATCCAATTTAGGTGCTGTCAACTCTGCTACCATACGTTTAATAGTGTCTGGTACTTCTTGTCCTGCACCCTGAGCCGCATTAATAACAGCCTGTTTTATCTCGTCACCTAATGCCTTCTTTTCTTCTTCTGACATACCTTTAATAGGATTGCCATTACCATCTTTATATCCAGAGCCTTCACCGTCACCATCTTCACCATCGAAATGAATGTCCATACCTGCTAGATCGTCTTGTCCACCGTCTTCTGCACTCTGGAATAATTCATCGTAAATTTCGTAACTGTTTTTGCCCTGGTATTTCCAATCCAAACAGGGCTTGCCGCCGTTTAGTTTATCTTCACCAATTAGTGTACCAATGTTTTGTGTAACAAGTTCCATATTAATATTAAAGTCACATGCAATATTATATAGTACATGATTTCTATCACCACGTGCCTGCATGTGATCATATACACAATGCAATACTTCGTGTCCAACTAGGAAATCAAGTTCACCTTCATCCAAACGATCAATAAATGCTCTGTTGAAGTAGAAATGCCTACCGTCTGTACCAGCAGTAGGGATAGATTCAACTTCTTGTAGACGCAATCTAGTAGCTAATGTACCAAAGAATGGCTTAGTTAATAGTAACCTAACCCTACTTTGTGTAATACGTTCTTCTGCAGTCTTTAACATATGAACTCCTGTTCTTTAATTCTACCTACAGTATACTATCTAATTGTATACTTGTCAACCTAAAATGTTGCTAAACTTAACCTAAATAACATTGCTTCAGGACCATTTTTAAATAAAACATTGTGACTATCATCTGGCATTGCATGTCTAATTATTTCCCAATCCTGCATATATAAATGTGTCTTACACCAGGCTTGAGCTTTATCTAAACTACCTCTAATATTTACCACTTCTGCTTCTGGCTTCCATTTGCATTTATATTCGAATACATCTGCTGGTGTCCAGTCCTTATTTGCCAATCCATATAAACGAATGTTTGTTCGTTCACGTGGTTGAAAAAGGGAGAGATCAACTGTCTCTCCCTCCTTCAGTTTAGGCGTCAAGTACGAGTCTACCATAACGTTCAAAGTACTCATTAAACCTCTCGATCTTGTCCTGTTTAGGAACTAGTTTATAGTTCTGCATAGCAATCCTACTAGCCATAACAGTCATCTCAGTCTCAAAATTATCTAGCATAAAGCCAATAAAGTTACTAAACGCCTTGTGATAGCTGTCTAAATTTTTAGCCTTCTCACCACGTTGGTTTCTTTCTCGCAACTCATAACATAGGCTGGTTGCAAGAGCATACATGGCACTAACTTCTTTAGTGTCTAGGGTCTTAACTTTACCGTCAAGCACATCAGTTGGATTGGGCAAGTCGCCTGCAATCTTTTTGTGTGCCATAAACTTAATAGCTACGCCTTCACCTACACAACCTGCAATTAGATCAGTAGTCAAACTATCTGGAAGATCATCATCTTCTAATAGTTCACTTGCAAAAGTCCATGCCCTAGGAGTAGCGAATCCTCTGCTTGAACTTTGTGGATCAAAGTTGTATAAGTCGTTCTTAGCGAATGTCAAGTAACCAACTACGTCAGCATTGATATTGTTATCTACTGCCCAGTTTAACCAATCAGTAAAGTCTACACGAAGTTCAAAGTGTACAAAACGATTCTCAAGTGGCTTAGGCATTCTGTAAGCGACACCTTTGTCTGTCTCACGATTACCTGCCGCAATAACAACAACGTTTTCTGGCAGTTTATACTGACCAATACGTCTGTTAAGTATCAGCTGGTAAGCGGCCGCTTGAACGCTAGGAGCCGCTGAATTAAGTTCGTCTAGGAATAAAATTACAGTATCCCATTCCTGAGCAACTTCTTGTGTGGGCAAATCAGCCGGGGGGAGCCATTGCATTACACCATTAGCTACGTCAGGAACAGGATACCCTCGCAGATCAGTAGGCTCGAAAAGGGCAAGACGCATGTCAATAACAAGCGTTCTACCCAGCACTTCTGATACCGCAATTCCATCTACAAGTTCAGACTTTCCAATACCTGGAGGCCCCCATAAAAATACAGGACGTTTCTTACTAAAAGCCTTAACAATAAGTTTACTGGCTTCTGAAATTCTAACAGTACGGGTTTCTGAAATTGTAGTAGTCATTTGCATTCTCCTGAAATTTTAACTTAACTCTTATTATAAGTATACACTCTTATGGTGTATTGTCAACCTTTTTATTAATCTAATCTTGAACCAGCATATGCTCTAAAGCCATACTTCTTAAATACATCAGCGGCCGCTTGAGCACCTGCTTCTAATGTATCAACGTTCTGACAACCATACTTTGAAGGATTCCACATATTAATTGAACCAGTATAGTCTTTACTTAGACCTGCTGATTTAAAAGCCTTACCCATTTTAGTATTCATCTTAATACCATAAATGTTGACCCAAGCAAAACCACATGCATAAGCATCTTGTCCACCAAGTTTATCTTTAAAATAAGTATCAGCGGCAACGTAAGCGGCTTCTTTAGCTTCTTGAATAATGGCTGGAATCTGGTTTTCTGTAACTGTCATGCTAAACATCTCCTTGTTTTTTTAGCTTATATATAGATAGTAACACCAAAACGTCTTACTGTCAACCTAAAAGTATTAAATAAAAACCTTATAGAACAAGTACTTGTAAATCTTTTTAAATCTTTTCTACTTTTAATCCACATTTTTTGAGGAATTCCAGCCCACCAGCTGAACGATAATCGTTTTTGTAGTATATTGTACTGATACCAGCTTGATAAACCATCTTAGCACAGTCAATACAGGGTGCATGAGTAACAAAAATTGATGCTCCTTCTCCACTTTCTACACTACGAGCAAGTTTTGAAATAGCATTTGTCTCAGCATGTAGTACTTCTGTCTTAGTTACTAGGCGTGTTATGTTGTTTTCTTCTACTTCATCTTCACATATATTGTCCCAGCCACTTGGCATTCCATTGTAACCTATACTAATAATTCTATCATCTTTAACCACAATAGCACCGACTTGGAGTCGTTCAGCAGTACTCAGTTGTGCAAACCTTTCTGCGACATCCATATATGCTTGTTTAAATTTATCCTTCATTTATTTCTCCATTAGTTTTTATTCTATAAGTGCCATCTCTCTTAAAGTTTTTAGCATTAAAGATACAATAACTGATACTGGCGATGTATCCATACTTAGGTCCTTGTTGCTTATACCACCACCAGAAGTCTTTTAAAAATAATTTCATTCTACAGGTACTGCAAAGTCAAGCTCTGGATCATAGTTTCTAATTAATAATCCATATATATGATCCAAGGTTCTAAATATATTGACAGTATCCTTTGGCCAACTATCGCCATGATCCTGACTCATCATAAACTCTTGAATCTCTGCTAACCATTTTGTTGCTAGTCTTGTATGCTTTGGAGTTGCATACTGTTGTATTTTAAAACGAGCTTTGTTTATATCTCCACATGCTCTTGCCTTTAGGTGATTTGGAAGATAAACACAACTAAGCTGGTGTGGAGGATCCACAAAACTTGCGTTCATTCCAATATCATTATCAACTAGATAGTTTATAAGAGGAACAAAATCCAGCATTGTTAGTACATTCACAGTAATTGTGGCTTGTATTTCAACTGTATCTCGTAGGGCTTCTATGTTTTCAATTGTGGTTGGCCAGTTACTTCCCCATCTAAAATATGCATAAAACTTTTCACTTGTATCTAAACTAACGAATATTTTAACGTGACCAAACGTTTTCCATATTTCACGTATGTCATCGCCAGGTAAGGTTTTTAAGGAACTGTGGTATCTAAGTTCAACTGTTTCCTTGTTGGGTATGTTTTGTAAATGTTGTAGGTGTGTCTTCTCGTATAGGAGAGGTTCACCACCTGTGAAGTGTACGGCTTTTAAATTTGTTGCTTTGCTATATAGATCGTCCAGTACGTTGGGTTCATCTTTATAGTTCTCTAGGAACGGTGTGTTGTCAATATCCTGTAGGCTAATCCATCTGCTACTGCTATTCTCATCACAGTGAGCACAGGCATTTGTACACATTCCATGTGGACGAACTTCCATAGTATGGATATCTTCTACTCTTGCAACTAACGGATTAGCTATGATCTCCTCAACAAACTCTGTTGATTCAATACGATTATCAAGTACATCTTCATTGTATTGTTCTCTGGTTGATCTTTGTCCTTCAGATTCTCTTCTATGACATTGGATACAGTTATCATTTTCTCTGCCGTTCCACAAATCATCACGAAGTTTTTGCATACTTTCGTTATTGTATGCTTCCACTACATTGCCGTCTTTCCATTTTCCTTGTCTAACTTTACTTCTATAACATGGATAGAAAGATCCGTCTTGATCTAAATCTAAGTTAGTGTAGGGAGCAAAACAAAAACTTTTTGGTAGCCCTAATTGTTGTGTCTTATTTTCCATCTATCCATCCTTTAACGCCAGCCATCTTGGCCATAAATGCATCTACTTCAGTAAACAATATTAGAGTTCTTTTGTCCATAAAATAAGGGTAAGTCATTTTACGTTGTAAAGAAATACTATCCTTACTTACCATGTTGTGATCTTCGAATATCCAAAAGGCATATTTCGCCTTTAACATATCTCTACCTCGTTTTGTTAATCTGAGAGTTTTTTTGTTATAAAACATTTGTTTGAACATTGAAGTTTCTAATCCAAACGATTTTAATATTTGATTCTGTAAATCAGTTGCCGTCATTCCGTGTCACAATTTCACCTTGTATCAATCTAACAACCGTAAATTTATTACAGTTGAATTGTTTGTTCAGTCTGTCTGCTAGGTTAAATGCATGTCCACTATTTGAAAACGATACTTTTTTATATTTGGGTCCTGGATAATTAACAAGACTATGTTGGGTTCTCAAGTTGATAGGATTACCCTGATAAAAAACGGCATATATGGCGTCAGCCTGTAATACTTGTTCACTTTTATAAGTTTTATCTGTGTAGTCTAAAATTATCGTTGGTTTTGGTCTCGCCATATTGTTCTCCATTTAGTACAAGTATTTATACTATTTGTAATTAAACACTAACTTAATGAATCTTACTACGGCGCAGGTATTACTCTAATACGGTTGTCTACTCTTGGTTCGTCTTCTGGAAATAACAATAGGGTATAGTCTATAGTAATTAGTTCTTCGCCTCTTAATAATGTTATCTTAATAACATCTCCAGGATTGTGATGCATACATGCTTTAATAAAATGTAATAATCCCCAGACATCTTTACCGTTGACTTGGACCATTATATCACCTTCTCGCATACCATTTTTATATGCTTGTTTAGTTTCATCTACTTGAACCATCTTTGCATATGATCTATGCTTTGCTCCCATTTGTTTTTGTACATTTTGAGCTTCTTCTATAGTAGGTACTTCAACTTTAAATCCATCAAATCTAGGATACTCAACTTTGCCTGTTTCCAGTATACTGTTGACTGCTCTTTCTGCCTGCCAACCATTTACTGCTAGAGCAATTCCGTCCCAACCTTTTTTCATAGGCCCCATTACAATCGTTGGACTAAGAATCATACTGTTGACTCCTATAACTTTGCCTGAGTAGTTTACTAGTGGGCCTCCACTATTACCTTGATTAATAACTGCATCATGTTGAATCATAAACTGTAGAGGTTGAAATTGTATTCTGTCTAAGGATGATACAATGCCTGTAGATACTGTCCATTGTAAATTTAAACCATGTCCTACCGTTAGTACAGGTTCACCTTCTAGATATGAATCTTCGTCAGCCCACTCCAATGCTTTCCATTTAGTCTCCATATCCTTCTTTTTAATTTTTATAACTGCTATGTCAGACAGAGGATCACTACCAACTAACTGTGCTTCATATATCCAGGGTCTATTGGCGGCTAATACGTCTATTTTTAAATGCATTGGGAATACCATATATGATTCTACAACATGGTGATTGGTTACAATCCATGCATGTTCATCATCTACCTTTACAAAAAATCCTGTACCACTGCCAGTTTGTCCTGCAGCCGTGGCCATTCTTTCCTGTTCAGGATCAATTGTCGTAACGTTTACTACCACAGTTGATAGCATAATATTAGTTGAAAGTTTTTGGAGGTCGGGATTTCGCTTTTCTAGAGTTTCAATGTATGATCCAATCATAAAGATCAGACTAACTGCTAGGAGAAGTGTCCCTATTGATTTTAATGTATTCCTCATTTGGTTCTCTCTTTTTGCGACGGAGTTCCAAATTCATTTCCCATTCAGTAAGGTAAGGACCTTCGTACTTGTATTTATCCAAGGTAGAAAGTTTAGGAGCGAATGCCCATTGCCATCCCATACCTTCAAATTTTACAATATAATATCCCGCCCCATGTAGTGTTTTTGATGTTATTGTCTTTCTAAACACAAGTAATACATCATGTACGTCTTCCACTGCCGTAGTGGAACCAGTAGGAAAGCCATTTACTTTGAGCTCATCCTGTTCTTGTTTATTGTCCCTATCAGTAGATGAAAATTTAAATAACTCATCTGGACTATCTAGTAATTTTTTAGTGGAATTAGTTTGATCAAAAAACTCATAGGCTTCGTCTGTCTTGCGAAGAGTGCCAACTTTTCCGTAAGCACTATTCACAATCCAAAATTTACCTTTGATTACTTCTTGAGCATTATACATTATCAACTTGCTTAAAGTCAATTACGTTGGCAACACGAAAACCACGCCAACCCTTTGCTTTAATATCCCATACACTGATAAAGTTCTCATTGATTTCTCGAACTTTTGTTTCAGTTAGTGGATCTTTCTTTGTTGCTTGTGGGATAAGATCCTTTTGTAATGTGCATGTCATTACACGAGTATCGCCATTTACTTTAGTAAATGTTACTTCACATATTGATTGCTTGAGTTCGTTAAGTGTGTCTTGGTAGTTTACATTATACATTTTGATATCCTGCATTTAAATATACGGCATGATCGCCTGGGTTTTTACTTATATTATCAAGACTGTGTTTACCACAGAACTTCATAAAGTGTACGCCTACTTGTGCTACCTTATCACGTTGTACTTGTTCAACAATTGTAGCATCAAGAGCTGTCTTAATATCTTCAGGCTGTGCAGTCAAGTCTATTAGATGCATGTTGCGATTGTAGTCATCTAGTACACGATGTTCTACATTCTCATGATCTACCCAACGTTGTAGCATGAAGTTATTCCAGTTAAAGCCTTTTGCATCTTTATCTGCAAATGCTTCTTCTAGTCCTACCTTATTCTTAGTGCCTTTCTTACGAGCACCTGGATAAGCACTGAACACATTATCACTTGCATCGCCACGTATACACTTCTCAAACAATAGCCACTCAGGATTGCCTATTTGTTTAGGCTCCTTAGTCTTCTTGTCTAGTACAGGCTTGCCTTTGTCATTAAAGATACCTTCTGTTGTGATAAGTTCTTGTGTAATACCGTTGTACTGTTTAACATTGTTACTCAGTAACTGATAATAGTCACTGTCACTACTAACAATAATATGGTTATCGTCTGGATGGTTCTGTATCCAACGTGCAATAAAGTCATCTGCTTCACATTGCCCATGTTGTAATACTGTACAGTTAGTCTTGTTTAGGAAAAATTGTTGTAGCTCATCAAAGGCGTCCCAGAACTGCTGATCTTCTTCTTGTTCACGATCTGTCTTAGCCGCCAATACTGCTTTTCTATTACGTTTGTAAGGCTCGTAAAAGTCTTTACGCCAACTACGTCCTTCTAAACAAATAACAACATGACTACCATTCTGGTCACGCCAAGTTTTATTAATACTGTTAAACATAATATGATAGCTCATACCAATTTTAGTATACATATCGTCACCACGTACGACATGCCTTGCTCTCATAAACATATTAGCAGTATCTACTAGTATATAGGTTTCCATGTTAGTTCCCTTATTGTTATATTACTGATAATAACACCGTTTGCAACGGTTGTCAAGAACTCTTTAATAGT
>Ga0181388_1000749_pt1 | contig 10471 bp, 5 predicted proteins | sample 11SPOviralmetaG_FD_130120 | JGI IMG/M metagenome (GOLD analysis project Ga0181388, IMG submission 130120) | Marine viral communities from the oligotrophic San Pedro Time Series (SPOT) site, San Pedro Channel, CA, USA - 11 SPOT_SRF_2010-05-17 | ecosystem: Environmental > Aquatic > Marine > Strait...
AACATGTGTTTTAACCTCGGAGGCTCTAGGCTTTCTAAGTTTCGTAACATGTTAAAGGCTTGTAGAAACCATGACTGGAAAGTCTTCTCTAGTTACCCAAGCTTCGTTACATTTTGTACGAGCTTTACAGTCTATTTTATAAGCAACATCGAGTTGTTTTTCTGTATAGAGTAACATTATATTTGATCCAGTACAGTTTGTTGTAGTTCAATACTACGTCTACCTACTTGAGTAAACCAACGACTGTCCTGCATTTGAGCTGACATTTCTTTCCAGTTGTGTTCTCTACAAGCTTTTAACATATTTTTAAACTTTGAAAGTCTTGAACCACCTAAGTTAAAACACATGTTGACTAACACGTGTTGTATTTTTTCAGGTAGTTTATAAAAATCTTCTTGACTACCAAACACATGTATAGCTTCTTTGTAATGTTTATCAAAATCATCTTCGTAATACATATCAACTACTTCTTGTGATACAGATGTACCAACTTCCCAAGAATATTCAGGGTCATTAGGTTGACATAGGTGACCAACTCCTAGAGTTTTATAGCCTAAACTATCCATATAAATTTCTAGGACTTCGCCTTCATGTCGTTTTATTTCTGCTTTGCATTGTTCAATGTTCATAATTCCATCTCATTAGGGTTTAAAAAGAAATCTTCTCCGGGTATTAAAGCTTCTCCACTACCCATCTTTTCATATGCCCGTATTATTAAATTATTAATTTCTTGATTGATTGCTTCAGGAGTTTTTGCAGTTTCTCTTATTTTAAAGCCTACTCTATTGTTATAAGAATCACGTTTAGAATCTAAAGGTCTACCAAAACCTTGGGCAATTTCTTTAAATTGTAAACCCCCTCTTCGAAATATAGAGTCTCCATAAGTAGCACTTAACAACCCATGATTTACAGCTTCAAAAGCATCTCCTGTTCTACCTCCTTGATTAGCCGGTAAAACAAAACCGTAATTATCTACAGGTACGTATTCATATTTTGGAACTGTTCCATCAGCAACCATTTGATTAACCAGAGCTGCTGCTTGTTTTTCATTTGCTCTTTGTTCAGAAGCACCAACACCCATAGCTTCACCACCTTCATCAATAAATCTTTGTACAACACCACTTACACTACCACTTTTAAAACCTTGTCTTTGTTTTAGTTTCTTTCTTAAACCTGTTACTGGTCCACCAGAAGCATAGGTTGTGTCGTAGTTTTTAACAAATTCTGGTGATCCAAGATTAAGCTCTATAACAGAACCGTCTCGATTAAGAATTTGAGCACCTGCTTTTGCTGCTGCATATAAACTAGGGTCTTCTAAAACAGCTTTTATTATTTGTGTTGGTGTTGCATTAGTTGGGTTGTGGTTATAATCATCAGTAAGATAAATTGTATTTGAGTCTTTGTCGTAATTTATGTCTGCTTTTCCAGTCATTGTTTGTGCAACATAGTTTTGGTCTTGCATGTTTGTCATTATATCGCCAATACTTTGACCTTCCGAACCAATAAGACCCGGAAATTTTTTAACATATTCATCGTAAGTATAGTCTTCTCTTGTTCCTTTTCTACCACTAGGAAAAGATTTTGTTTTACCGCTAGTTTTCCATTCCTCTATTGCTTCGTCAGACAAACCTAAATTTTTAATAGGAACAAGGTCTGCATAACCTCCTTTTGTTTTATAGTCAGGATAATCCATTATTACATTTGAATCTTGATCTAAAGGAAGTTTGCCATTAGCTATTACCTCTTGTGCGTATCGATAATACGCTTCTAGTTCTTTTTGGCTAAAATCATTTATATCAACCTTACCTTTTCCACCCATCATATGATAAATATATTGTTTAACATTAATAGGTATCATAGGAAAAACATCTTTAAAAAAACTAAAATCTTTATATTCATCTAAAGCTCTTTGTCTTGTTTCTGGGTCTTCTATTGAATATATTTCGGAAAGTTGTGGGTCATAGGACTTAGCAGTTTCTAATCGTTTAGCTTCTTTTGTGACATCAGCTGCATATGTAGACTTTGCAAGGTCTTCTTCTGTTGCATAATTCTGAACAGGCTGTACCTCTGGAAGATCATCTTCCGTTTTTAGGCTAACTTCGTCATTTACACCACCACTTTCAAAACCTTTTCTTTTAGGATAAAGTTTAGAACCTTCATAACCAATTTCTTCATCAGAGGTTTTACCTTGTAATATATTAGACCACTCATTAGCACTAAAAATTTTAGAAACTGGAATTGTTACATTAGTTTTAATTGGGTTGTATTCTTTATTTAATTCTGCAGCAGCTTGTTTATCTGGAATAGTCATAGCTCCATATCTTTCAGCAACACCCATTACAGCATAATAGTCATCTCTATTTTTAAATTTATCTCTACCAACACTTTCAGAAATAAGAAGTTGTGCATATTTTTTAATGTTTTCTTTATTAAAACCCGGACCTTCTCCTTCTTCTAACGTACCGTCAGCACTACCAGCATACCTAAAATTAAAATCATATAAATCTTTTACTTTTAATGTAGCCTTTTCATAAGGTTCTGCACTTAATTCATAAGAAGCATCTCCAAACGTATAATATAACGATCCTGCATTTAAATCTTTATCAAAAGGTATATAATTTTCCATAGGACCGGGAGTTGCATTATGAAAATATAACATTGGATTTTCACCTCCAAAGACACTATGAATTTTATTTACAAACTTATTGTTTTCATTAATTTTTAATGACCTTATATCTTTTTGAACTGAAGGTCTAATAAAATTAATAAGATTTTTATATTCAGCTTCTGTAAAATCTTTTTCTGTGATATCTGCTTTGTTTTTAAAAATAACTTTATCCATGTAAACTCTTACATGCAGTGGTATTTTACTTTTAAATGTATCTGATAATCTTGATAATGGACCACGTACAGACTCAGCATCTTCACTACCTTCAGCTCTACGTTCTCTGTCTTCAATGTCTTGGACACTAGCAGATGTAGCGTTGTAAGGTAAACCTGTAAGTTTGTTAATCATTTCATCAGGTTCATCTTTAGCGTTAGGTACATCTACAATACCACCTCTTGCAAAGGATGCTTTTTCTTCACCACCCATTACACTTAATAAAAATTCTACTAAAGCTTTATCTCTATCTCTACCAATCTTTTTTAAATAGTCTCTAGTTTCTTTAGGTAAAGCTGAGTAGCCCGGAATGTTTGTTGTTGCAAATTCAGTAATACCTTTTCGATAAATCAAAGCATCAATAGCATCTCCCATTAAAGGACCACCAGCTTTTAAAATAGAACCTAGTTGACCACTTCCTAACTCTAAGTTTGTAGAAGTTTTATCAAAGTATTCTAAAGCTCCAAAACCACCCCACCTTCTAATTGAACGAGTAATTAATTCTGCAGGTTCTTGATCTTCAAAATTACGACCACCACTTCTAATATAGTTACCCATCATTGCAACACTAGTCATAAGCATAGTAGTTGCTAAAATTTTAGGTGTAGTTTGTAGTGGATATACTGCAGCTTCGTTTACAAACCTTTTTAAAACTGTGTTATTAAAAACTGTAGGATACCCAGCAAACTGCATAAGCAATTGTCCTGCTGGATGTGAAAACCATAAAGGTCTATTAGCTGATGATGTGCTAGGATTTAAAATAATTTCTCTTGTAAATCTATTAGCTCCTCTAACAAGTCTTTGTTTATAAAAAATATCTTTGTTAGCAGAAGCAACATCAAAAACACCATCTTTACTTAAATATTTTTTATACCAATCATTAGCTTGATCTAATGGTATTCCAAGTTCTTCTAGTTGATCACTTAAATATTGAACTTTTTTCTTACCAAGTTTTTTAATACCTGCATTATGTAAGTAAAGAGATTCTGCATTTTGTTTAATTAATCTTTTACCTGTAGTAAAAGCTGCTAGTTGAACTGCTGAAGTCCATTGAGTTAATAAGTTTGTTTTAAAGAAAGCATTCTGAAGATTTTTAGCTAATCCACTACTTAGTGCTTCACCTGTTAAGCCTTCAATCCTATCCATTGTAGCTTGTTCTAAAGCTAATCCAGTTTTATAAATTTCTACCCACTCTTCATCATCAAATTCTTTTAACCCTCTAGTGGTTTCTCCTTTAACTCTTTTACTTTGTTGAGCCATTCTATCAAAAGTACGGATAGTTTGTTTTTTCATGGCATGTCCAATGTCATAAGCAACATTACCAACATCTCCAGCTCTAGCTCTACTAAGAAGTAATAATGGTTCTGTTAAACTTGAAAGAGTAGCTAACGGTAAATGAGCCATTTGCTGTGATAATTTACCCCAATCTGAAAGAGTTCTAACTGCATTGTTTTGAATAGTATTATGATCTAACCCAGTTACAAGTTTATGCATTTCTTCAAGTTTATCCATAACTTGTCTAACTTGAGTTCTATCTCCACCTTTAGCTAAAAACTCATCTTCAATACGTCTAAATATACCACCATCTTTATACATAGCAGGTACATTTTTACCATACATTTTAGTTCTTACATTTGCTTGGCTAAAGTTTACAAAATAATCTTGTAAAACTTTGGCTACATCTGTTTCAATATAAGGTAACATTTCAACATGAGGAACTTTATCAAAAACTCGATGTTTCATAAAACTATGACCACCTTTAATAATATCAGGAATACCTTGTAACGCATTGTCTGTATAAGGAGTCCATCTTCTTTCAAGCATATCATCAACAATAGCTGCAGCTTTTAGCTCTCTAGCTTTATCTAAATTTTCACCAGCTTCTGCTAAAAAATCTCTGCCCCAAATTTCTTTATCTTTTGGCATAGATTTAAGATCAAACCCATCTATCAACTCTCCCTTACTATTAAAAAATTTAGTAGGTACTACGTCATTAATAGGGTCTGCATGTCCAGCTCTAATTATTGTATCTTCAAAACCTAATCTATCAGCTTCAATTTTAGAATGCTGTAGTTTTTGTGGGAAATAATTTTTAACTTGTCCTGTAAAAGCAAATAAACCTGATTCATCTCCTTCATCAAAAGCATGTTTAAGTAGTTTTTTAATTCCCATGATGTTTTTACCATCACCAAAATAAGCTGTTTTAGCTGTTTGAGAAATTTTCTTACCACCATAAGTTTTAACTTTACCACCAGACATCATTAAAGCTAGTAGTTGATCGTTTTCTTCAGGAGTAATCATAGCATGAATACCAGTTTTACCTGATCTGTTTAATGCTATTTCTAAATTAGTTAAATAAAAACCATCTGAGTTACCTTTGTTTTCACCGTAAACAAACTCATTAACTCCAGTTTTTCTTCTTTTAAATAATTTATTTGTAGCTCCGGGTACTAAACTTTCTAAGTACTCTACTAAAGCATCGTTGTTCTCAGCTAATTTTAAATATTTTGTTGTTGCTTTACCAACTGTCTGTGAAATAAGTTTATGTAACAGTGTAAGTTTAACATCAGTAGCATCAAGATTAGCATTGTCTTGAACCATTTCTTTAAACTGTTTGTATCCTGCTGCATCTACATCTTCAATATCAATACCATATTTAGCTGCACGTTCTGATATTTCTTTTTGAGATATACCAGCTTGTCTAGCATATAGTAAACCTTCTACACTTTGATCATCAATTTGTGTGTGGGTTATAGCATCTTTGTCTCTAAAACTTCCAACTTGTTTCCAGTATTGTCTACGTGTTGGGACATTAAAGTATTCTTCTAAGTATTCTTTGGATACAGCAGAAAGCCTACCATTCATTTCTGTCATTGGTTCGACTTGCTTAGTTATACGACCTGCTTTATTTTTACCATGTCTAATAACTAAAAAAGCATTCTCTTCAATAACATCATTGAATTTTAAAAACTTTTGAAATGAATTTACTTCTTCAAAAGTTTCTTTACCTACTGCTTTAGCTTGAGGAACAATATATTGTTTATAAGTTCTACGAGTAAGAGGTACAATTTCTAATTGCGATCCTTTCTTTTGTCGACCTTTACTACCTTTTTGATTTTTAAAAAATACAATCTTAGTAGATGGGTCAGACATATTAACATCTATAACTTTTTCACTATCAATTGCTAACTTAGCAGCTTGAGAATAAATATTATCCTCGTTTGAAAAATTATAAAGTTTTCTCAAAAACAATGAATTACTAATTCCACCAATAGCTCCGGGAACTACTGCACCAAAAGCACCACCAAGAGCAGCAACTTGTCCTACTTTTTTCCAGTCAGTCGGACCTTGTTGTATTCCTATTTCTTTATCAGCTTCTTGAGAAAAGTATTCATATGCTCCACCCCAAGTTACACCTTCGGCTGCACCATACAAAGCTATTGAACCAGTATTTTTTATAGCTTCTTTTTTTAATTGAGATTTAACTCCTTTGTTTAAACCTACTCTTAAAGCTGCTTGAGCTGCTGCATTAACAGTAAGAGAACCACCCATAGTAGGTATTGCAAAAGCTAAACCAACCCAATTCACAGGGTCTAATAAAATATCACTTGCTAAATTACCAGCAAACTTAAATCGTTCTTTAGCATTACCCAAGCCATTAGCTTTTCGAAATGCTCTTTGTAATGTTGTATAATCTTTTCTAGTTTGTTCACCCCAGTTTTTTATTTGTTTACTTCTAACTCCTGTAGCTCCAACACTATATTCAACATCTCGTAAATATTCTACCACATCATTGTCATAGTTATTTAACTCTGCTGAATCATAAAATCTTTCCCAAGCTTCTTGAACTTCTTTGTTATTTCTAAAATCAGCTATGTTATAATCATATCCTAAACTTTGAGGTATTGTTTGAGGTTCCATTTGTGCAGGAGCACTAGAAAGAAAACCAAAAGGTTGAGGTTCTGGTTGTTCTATTGGTTCTTCAATCGGAGGAGATGTTAAAAATGTAGAAGATTTTTTTTCTTCTTCTTCAACTAAAGGTTGTACATTATTAAGATTCCCAATATTAGGATTATTAAAAAAAGGCATGTATTAATTACCTGCTAATAAAGATTTAGGTTGTTGAAATAAATCTTGGTTGTCTTGTATAAAACTTGCTCTATACATAGTTAAATATTTTTTATAATCTTCAAGGCTTAAATTGTTTACATTACTTAATCTTTCACCTGTATCTTCTTTATAAGAATCTTTTATACCCTTAACAATTTTAGATTTAAAGTTTTTTAAATCTTTGACAGAATCAACTGTGTCTATTTTATCTAAGACTTCATCAATATCTGTAATAGTTTTTACAGGTCTATTTAATACTGATTGAGCTAATAAACTTGCTGGTGCTCTATCACTTTCGTTTTCATAATAGATATCACTTGGAGTTTTAGGTTTTAAATCATCACGTATAACAGGCTCTGGAACTTCCATCTTATCTTTATCAGTAGAAACTTCAGAGTCTTCTGAGTCTAATAATTTTTCTATTGTATCACTAGGACCATAAACATCTTTAAATTGATTGTATAAAACTTTATAATTTTCTTTATCTTGACTACCAATAACAAGACCTTGTTTATTACCTTCACCATCTAAATATGAAAACATTGTTCCAGCTAATTCTGCTGGAGGATTAATTATAAACATTAACTTGTCTTCTTCAGCAGCTTTTGAGTTTACTACTTTAATAGCTTCTAAAGCTTCAAGGTCATTTATGTTCCCACTAACATCAGCAGCATCTATTTTATTATTTAAATAATTATCGTATGCCATTGCTAAATCTTCTGCATTTTCAATTTCAGTTTTACTGTGTACCGTTACCAAGGTATCAAGTTTATTACTAGTACTGTTTGGGTTTTTAGAATTAACAAGATCAGTAGGTGACATATTTTTATTTAAAGGTATGTATACATAATTATTAAAACCATTTCTATCTATACGAATATTACCATTATTTACTAATTGTTGTACAGCAATAGCATATCTTTTTTCTAAATTATCAACAGTTTCTCTATCACCTCTTTTAACTTCTGCAGTCTGTATAGCATGTTGTCTTCTTTCAAGAGCATATATATCATCAATTAAATAAGGTACAGGTCCAATAGTAGAATCTTTTTTAAACAGTAAATTACCATCTTTATCTATACCTGCTCTAACCATTAATTCCATTTTGTTTAATTCAGATTGTTTTAAAGGATTACCTGAAAATCTTTTTGTACTGCTTTCTGAAAGATTACTAAGTGGTATATTATTAATATCATATATACCATAGTCATCATTAAAAGTTATGTTGTTCCATGTTCCATTTTTTGGATCAGCCATTTCTTTTCGTATTCTTGTTTTTTCTTCGTCACTTTTTCTTAAATCTAAAGACGAGGATAAAGTAAAAATTTGTTCTTTGTTTGCTACATCATAGTCTATAAATTTAGTAACATCTAAAGGAGCTACATAAGCTTCTGCTGCTGCATATCTTTCTTCTTGTTCAGTTCGCATACGACCTAACTCAGCATTAAATTCAATTTCTTTATCTTTACCCATACCTAATTTTTTTAGTGCAGCAAAAAATAAATTTCTATTTGATAAATCATCTCTTAAATTATTAGCTTGAAGAGTTAGCATATCTCTATCGCCTTGAGAAAATTCTTTAAAGGTTGTAATTCCTGCTGTAGGGTTTTTCATTCTTTCAGTATGGTTAGCTACGTACTCAGCTTCTCTTGCTTTTACTAAATCTTGATAAGCTTTGTAAGCTGTTGGAGTTAAATTTTGAACACCACCAGCTCTAGCAATATCAGCACCATAAGGAGAATTCATTATATTATCTGCTGCCATTTTATAAAAATACGAAGGGTTTTTTCTATAGGCTGCATCTTCTGCTTTAATTTCTGACCCTTGTCTCCAAAGCTCTTTTGTGTAATTTTCATCCCACGTGGCTTTATCTTTTAATTCTGCTATTTGATTAGTAAGATTATTTTTTAAATACTTAGCACCTTCGCTTAAAGTACTAAAAAGCACAGAACCTATTAAAGCTTTTCTTCGAGCTTCTTTATCTCTTTTCTTATTGTTTCTAGCCAAAATTCCAAGAGTTTGAGAGTATTGACTTCCTAAAGTCCCACTCATTTGTTCAAATATTGATCTGTTATCTGCCATAATTATTTACCTAATAAACTTTTTGTACCTTGTTCTACTTTTTCTAAAATAGATTTAGGAATTTTTGCTGGAGTAAAGTCCTTTTCTTTAATTTGACTTTCCATTTCTTTAAAGATTTCTGGTTGTTCTGGTTCAGATGAAAGCACTGCTGCTACGTCTGCACCAGCTACTAAAATATCATCTTCATCTTCATTATCAATTAAATATTCAACATCTAATCTTTCAGCAATAGCCATTAAAATATAAATAGTTGGTTCCATTAATAATATCATAAGATCAGGAGTCCACTTACCACCTGTAAAACCTGAGTACAATAACACATTTGTAATGTCAATTAAAGATGCTCCGGCTGTTAAACTTTTTGAAATATTTTTAATTGTTTCTGGTTCAAGTAACGTAACTAAAATATAATCAATAGCTTCATGAGGGTTAGTAAATTCAGGTGGAGTTTCCCATGCATAAGGTTTGTCAGGATCATTTGTTAAAGATTGTCCGGGTATAACAGAACCTTGAGTTTTTAAATCTACTAGTTCGTTAAGCCCACCTTGATTAAAATATTTTCTAATTCTAATCTTTGGTATATCAACACCTGTAGCTTCATCTGAATAGTAATCAAAACCATCAGCATCTAATTGATCAATAGTTTTTTCAATAGCAGTTGTAAGACTACGTTCTAAAATTAAATCTCTTGTATTTTCTTTACTCATAATATATCCTTATGCTGTAGTTTGATATCCAACGCTATCATATCCAAAATTCATACCTAACATATATTCTTTTACAGCATTACTACCATATTTAGCTTGATAGCCTGAATATAATTCTGCTAATGCACTACGTTCTTGTGCAGACTCTCCAACTTGTACACCTTGTTTTTCAGGATCACCAGCTAGTTTAGCGTTAATAGCTCCAACAGCTACACCACCTGCTACTGAACCTGCTACACCTGATATAAAAGGATTTTTAGTTGCAAAGTCTTGTATACCTGAACCAACTCTTGCAAATATATTTGGAGTACTAGCATTAGCTGCTGTTGCTACTGCTGCTTCATTTACAATAGGAGTTAGACTAGCTGGTACAGTTACAGCTAGTTGTGATGCTGCAGTTCCTGTACCTGCTGCTGCTGTACCAGATGCAAATGAAGAAACTGGCACTGCTGCTGTTCCTGATGAAAATGCAGTTGGAACTGTAGCTGCTAATTGTTGAGATGCTGTGCCCGTAACTGCTGCTCCTGTTCCAGATGAAAAAGCTGTTGGAACTGTAGTTGCTAATTGTGAGGAAACACTTGCTGCTTGAGCTGCTGCTTGTTGTTGAGCTAATGTTGAGCCAAAAGCTCCACCTGTAACTGCTGCAGTCTGAGCAGATAAGTTAGCCATAAACGTACCACTACCCCCTGCA
>Ga0181388_1000750_pt1 | contig 10467 bp, 7 predicted proteins | sample 11SPOviralmetaG_FD_130120 | JGI IMG/M metagenome (GOLD analysis project Ga0181388, IMG submission 130120) | Marine viral communities from the oligotrophic San Pedro Time Series (SPOT) site, San Pedro Channel, CA, USA - 11 SPOT_SRF_2010-05-17 | ecosystem: Environmental > Aquatic > Marine > Strait...
AATTTATTAGAAAAATATTTTCTATCAAACATTTTACTTGATAATTCTGCTTCACCTCTGAGAAAAGCTTTAGAGCTTTCAAAAATTGGAAAGTCGCCCTCTCCGTTCTTGGGCATTGAGCCCAGCAATAAAGAGATAGTATTCATGGCTGGCTTAGAGGGAGTCGAAAAGGATAAAGCTGATGAGGTTGAAGAATTAATTCTAAGCACTCTAAAGAGCCTTGTGATCGATGGCGTGCCTGAAAGCTTAATCAATTCTTCGCTTCATCAATTAGAAATTGGTCAAAGAGAAGTATCTGGTGGTGGTATGCCTTATGGATTGCAATTAATGCTGGGATGTATGAATGCCTGTATTCACCATGATGACCCTATTTCAATGTTAGATCTGGATGCAAACTTTACAAAACTGAAAAAGTTAATATCTAAAAAAGGATATATAGAAGAGTTGATATCATCTAGCTTGATAAACAATCAGCACAGACTTAATTATGAATTAAAGCCAGATCCAAAATTTAACGAAAAATTAGAAAATTTCTTTGCATCAACATTAAAAAGTAAAGAAGAGGCGCTCACTAACCAAGATATAGAACAAATTAATAATCTTGCTAAAGAATTAAAGGAGCGCCAAGAAGCTGTCGATGATGTTGAAATCCTGCCGAAGGTTACAAAACAAGATATTCCTTTAAAACGTGATTACGCAGAGATATCCTTTTATAAAAACAACAGATCAGTTTATGAAGTGGGAACTAATGGCTTGATGTACTCTGATTTTTTATTTCCATGCAAAAATCTCACTTCTAAAGAATTGCTATTCTCCTCTTTGTACACATTTATATTGACTGAAGTTGGTCTTAAAGAAAATTCCTATGAAGAAATTCAAGCATTACAATCAAGCATTACAGGAGGCATAAATGCTTCCTTCAAACTTCAAACAAATGGTGAGGAAGCATCAGGAAAGCTCTTCCTCAGCATTTCATCTAAATCCCTTGAAGAAAACTTTGAAGCAATGGAAAAGCTTGTATTTAACACTCTAAAAAATGCTAGGTTTGATGAAGAAAGCAGGCTGTTAGATTTATTTAATATTTTTGTTGCTAGAAACGAAGAATCATTAAATCAAAATGGTCACATTCTAGCCATGAATTCTGCTTCCAGTAGCCTCAATACACTTTCAGCAACTGCATTTCAAATGTCTGGATTGCAGATGCTGAACCAATCTAAAGCAGCTATATCAAATATTAAAGAAGTTGCTGATACTGCAGAATTAGTTAATATCTTGAAGAGTATTCATTTAAAAGTTTCGCATAATCCATTCGAAATTTTTACTGCTTGTTCTCCGAAAGCTCTAAAAGAAAAATCTTTGAAATTTGAAAAGATTGAATATGAGCCGGAACAGTCTTTAGTAAACCCAAAAAATGAGCAAATTGCGTGGATCACGGGATCGCAAGTATGCTACTGCTCTGAAGCATTTCAAGGTGTTCCAAGAGAGCATAATGATGCACCAGCTCTATCTGTATTGGCCGCTGTGCTAAGGAATGGATTTTTGCATACCGCAATTCGTGAGAAGGGAGGAGCTTATGGCGCGGGCGCAACAAATGATACTTCAACCAATACCTTTAAATTCTTTTCTTACCGAGATCCTAAATGCTCAGAAACATTTACTGCATTTAAAGAAGCAATAGAATGGTCAAAAATATCAATTACTGATCAACATCTCGAAGAAGCAATTTTGGGAGTTGTATCATCTATTGATAAACCTCTTTCACCAGTTGGTGAAGCAAAAAATGATTTTAATTTTAATCTTGAGGGTATCTCGACTAAAGAACGACTTGAGATGAGACAACGGGTTATTAATTGCACGATTGAAGATCTAATTAAGGTAAGCGAGAAATACCTTACTAAAGATTCTAAGAAATCTATTCTTGCTGGAGAAGCCTATAGAGAGGAAGCAGTATCTCTGGGGCTATCCTTAAAGGAAGTGTAAGCCTAAAAAAAGAAAAATCTTTTTTTCTTAAGTTCTTTTGCGCATCCCCAGTATTGCTTTTGGTACATAGTAGATCTTGCTTGGACTCTATCAGCAACCCTTATCAGCCATTGTTTTTTTCTGTAGGTTTTCTTTTTAAATCCGGTATAACCCTCATGATATGCAAGATAAAGTGATCGAGCATCAGTTGGTGAAAAGCCTTGATAAAAACCTTTGCTTGCATACCACCCTACAAAATCTGCTGAATCACCGAAGTCAGTTCTACTGGCTCTAGAATTTCCTGTTTCATTCTTATAGTCTTGCCAGGTATTTTTTAAGGCTTGTGAATAGCCAACAGATGATGATGGTCTAAGCCAAGGGATAACTCCTAATAGCTTTTTTCTCTCTGGCTTAATCTTAGCTTGAAAACTTGATTCTTGATGGATAAATGCCATAAGAACATAGGGAGGCAATTTCCATCTTTTCTCTGATCTTATAGCTGCTTTATACCAGCTTCTTTTTTCTTGAAAAATTTCGCAAATATTATCAGGTTTTTCTGGAGGCGAGCTTACGCATGCAGAGAGAGTAAGAGCGAGCACTATGGGAAGGCTAAAAGAATTTTTTTGGATCATCTACAAAAGTATTTATGTTATCTGCATCCACAATTCTAACACCTAGGGTTTTTGCTTTTTCAAGTTTTGAGCCAGCATTTTCACCAGCAATCAAATAATCTGTATTTTTAGAAATTGAGCTTGTTACTTTTGCACTCTCTGACATCAATAAGTTTTTAAGTTCATCGCGAGACATTAAAGAAATTTTCCCAGTGATAGCAATCTGTAAACCAGAGAATTTAATGCCCTCTTTCATAGTATTGATATCTGGATTTATGATGGTTAGACATGGAAGCAGCTTTTCTAGTGATGCTGAATTTTCTGCATCACAAAAATAATCTGTAATTTTTGCAGCTACTCTTGGCCCTATATCTTGAACAGCAATCAAATCATCAAAAGAGGATCTTTGTATAGCCTCCATGCTCCCAAAGGTGTTGGCTAAATTTCGTGCAGTGGTTTCACCGACTTCTTCGATGCCGAGGGAAAAAACTAACTTATATAGCTCAACTGATGCTGACTTAGCTATTGATTGAACTAAATTATCAACAGACTTTTTCCCAAACCTCTCCATTTGCTCAAGCTCTTCTCGATGCTCTTGAAGTACATATATATCAGCAAAATCTTTTATATAATCGTTATTTATCAAGGCTGATAATATTTCTTGGCCGAGGCCATCAATATCCATTGCCTTTCTTGAAACGAAATGTGTAAATTTACCTTGAAAAATTTCAGGGCATCTATTTCCACCCGAACACTTGATAAAGGGAGTCTCTAATCGTTCTTCCATTATATTGAAATCAGGTGAATGATTTTTTTCTAAGTATTTTTGTGCTTCGTAGATGCTTGCAAACTTCTTAACAGGCTTTGATTTATCCGTATCCATGATCGTCCATTCGGATTGATAGTTAAAGACAACATCTGAAAAGCAAGATGGGCATTTTTGAGGTGCCTTCACTGCATTTGCTCGATTTTTCTTTTTTGGAATAACGCGTACCATTTTAGGTATGACATCCCCTGCTCGTTTAATTACAGCTCCATCTCCAACCCTAGGATCCAATCTTTTAAGCTCATCAAGATTATGCAAAGTGCAATTACTAACGTTTACCCCACCTACATTAACTGTCTTAAGTTTTGCAACAGGCGTCAAAATTCCAGTTCTTCCAACTTGAAAATCTATATTTTCAATCTCTGTATGAGCTTCTTCGGCTGGGAATTTGTGAGCAATAGCCCATCGAGGTGATCGTGCTATTTCACCAAGCTGCTTTTGTATAGACAGCTCATTTACCTTGAATACAACTCCATCAATTTCAAAAGATATAGCGCTTCTGGAAGACGCTATATCTTTAAAATACTGAAAACACTCGTTAATAGAGGTTGCTAGTTTATTTAAATTATTTACGGGTAGTCCCCATGATGAAAAGACTGAAAATATTTCCTGCAAATTAACAAATTCTTTTCCCTTACATAATCCAATGCCATGAGCATAAAAAGCTAGTGGTCTTGAGCTAGTAACAGCTGGATCTAATTGCCTTAGACTTCCAGCAGCTGCGTTTCTCGGATTGGCAAATACTTTCTCATCATTTTTTTGTGCTTTAAGATTTAAAGTATCGAAATCAGGTTTCTTGATAAATATCTCGCCTCTTACTTCTAACAAATCTGGAAAAGGAATGTCTGAGTCCTTTAGAATAAGTGGTATCGATCTAACAGTTCTTATATTTGAAGTGATGTCTTCCCCAATTGTTCCATCGCCCCTTGTTACTCCTTTTGTAAGAATGCCCTTTTCATAAATCAATGAAACTGCTGCGCCATCCATTTTGGGCTCACAAAAATATTCTATTTGCTCATTAGTACCTAGATTTTTTAAAATTCGATCGTGAAAATTTTTTAAGTCCTCTTCATTAAACGCATTTGCCAAAGAAAGCATTTGTTGAAAGTGTTTAAAAGTTGCAAAATCTTGTTCAGGTTTAATCCCTACTCTCTGGGATGGGGATTCAGAAGTTATCCAATCTGGATGTTCTGACTCTATCTGATTTAACTCTTTTAATAACTCATCATATTCATGATCAGTTATGGATGGGTCATCAAGGATATAGTACTTGTAGTCATGCGAGCGAATGATTTTTTGAATTTGAATATATCTTTCATTTAACTTATTCATTTTAAAGAAATATTTTTCATGGATTTCAAATGATTTATTTCTTGCGCCCGTGAATTTAAATGTTCGATCATTTGCTTGGTTAATGGAGCTCTAGCTGAATCACAAATACTGGCATGCAATTTTTCTGAAATACTTGATGCAGTTTCAAGCATTAATTCAAATGCTTTCAGGGGATCGCTAACTTGGTGTAAATCTAGTGCCATTAAAAGAACATGTGTTTTTGTGTCTGACTCAAGAAAACCTGGGTTTATTCCACTGGCAACCCTGAAGACCTCTCTTCTACCTAAATCTCTGTGGCTAAAAAAACCATTCATATATTTCATATCTAAGTTTTTTAATAAGGTTAGAACTTGATTCATCTCAAAGTTTGATTTGTCCATGGACACTAAGTTTAAAATAATTAATTCCTGCTCTTGAGCTCTATCGCCATCCTCGTCAAATTCTAAGGTCCCTTGCTCTAAATCCTCTCCAAAAAGCATTGTTTTAGAATCCTCAAAAGAGTTTTGAATTAACTTACGAGTAAATAATGGACGAAAAAAAAGATATAAAATAACCAAAAAAAGAACTGTGGCCCCAGCAACTAAGAAAATTTGAAAATTGCTAAGCATTCTATGAGGCGGCTAACTTGAGGGCTTCTTTTACATCAACTGAAACCACTCGAGAAACGCCTGCCTCCTGCATTGTTACTCCCATTAAATGATCACTTTTCTCCATCGAGATTTTATTATGGGTAATAAATATAAACTGCACTCTGTCAGACATTTCCTCAACCATTGCCACAAATCTAGTAGCATTTAAATCATCTAATGGAGCGTCTACCTCATCTAGCATGCAGAATGGAGCGGGATTTAATTCAAATAATGCAAAAACCAAGGAGAGAGCAGTCATGGCTTTTTCTCCCCCTGAAAGTTGTGAGATAGTTGCATTTTTTTTGCCGGGAGGCTGAGCAGCAAGGGTAATCCCTGAGTTCAAAGTATCTCCATCAATTAACTCCAATGATGCTTTCCCTCCTCCAAAGAGTTTTGGGAATATCTCTTGAATTTTTTTATTTACTGCATTGAAACTTTCATCAAATTTAGTCTTTGATTCAGCATCTATCTTTTTAATTGCTCCTTGAAGTTTATCCATGGCTTCATTTAAATCTTCTAATTGAACATCTAGCTCTTCCATCCTCTTTGATTCTTCAGCAATTTCCTCAGGCGCAGCAAGATTTATAGCCCCAAGAGACAAAATTTTAGATTGAGTACTTTCAAGAGATTTTTCAAGTTCATGAATATTTAAATCTGCATATTCATCTGGATTTATTGTTTCAATTGAAAGGCCTGCTTTGATTAAATCTGCGGCAGCATTTTCAAGATTCACTTCAAAAGTTCGAAGATCAAGCTTGATATTATTAGATTTCTCTTCAAGAGCACGAAGATCTAACTCTGCAACTGATTTTTTATTTTCAGATTCTCTAATTGACTCATCAACTCTAGATTGCTTTTGTTTAATCGAATTTAATTCAGCTTCAGCATTTGAGCTACGTTGAATTAAATCAGAGAGATCTTTTTCAGCATGTGTTTTTTTCTCTCTCGTATCTTCTAATAATTTAGATAGATTATTCTGTCTTGATAAATACTCATCAGGAGCAGCAAGGTTAATGGATCCCAAAGATGAAATTGTGCTTTGAATTTCTGAAAGTGAGTCCTCTAATTCAGATAAATCCATTGAAGCATATTTTTGGGGATCTATCTCATGAATATTGATGGCTGCTTTTTCCAAAATCGTAGAAGCGTTATCTAGATTGACCTCATAAGTTCTTAAATCTAGTCTAAGATTATTAACATTAGTTTCTAGGGACCTCAGGTCAATAACAGCTGTAGATTTTTTCTTCTCTATTTCTCTTACTTGTTCCTCAACTGAAACTTTTTTACCTTTTAATTCATTTAATTCTGCGAGCTTTGATTCTTTTTTGACAACAAGGCTCTCCATTTCAGTTTTAGTATTTTTTTGCTTTTCTATAAGCTGCAACAATTGTTCTTCAAGCCTAGTTTTTCTTACTGAGTACTCACCTTTCAATGTTTCAGATTTATCAGATGCTATTTTTAATATGCTCAAAAGAGAGTCTTTGAGTTGAATAGCTTTATCTATCAGAATATTACCGTTTGCGCCAAAGGTTTTTAGCTCTTCTAGAATTTCATCTAATAAATTAATTGCTTTTTCTTTGGGAGTTAACTTATCTTCATCTTGTTCTTTCTCTAGTGCCTTTAGGTAGTTGGAGTTAGCTTCCTCTATTTCATCTTGTGTTTGAGCTATTGATTTTTCTAAACTTTGATATGTTGATTCCATTCTTGCTATATTTTCGCCAATAGAAGAATAGTCTAATTGTGAGGATTCTAATGCTGAGATGATTGAGGAGTTATCAGAATGGATATCATCTAAAGTAGATTGGAGATTGTTAACTTCTAATGATTTTTTGTGGACATTATCACTTAACACATTAATCTCATTATCCAATTTCTTCTTTTTGTCTAAAGCTTGAAGTGCTTTTAAGATCGCAATATTAAGCTTTAACTCACTCTCTTTAGGATTTAATGATTCGAATGTGGACTCTTTTTGAATTGCCTTGGCGTAACTTTCTTTTGCAGTTCTTAAATCTTCCTCAGCTTGAACCTCGGCCTTTGTTAAATTTTGCAAATTTGCTTCAAAGCGTGCGATTTCAGCTCCAATAGAGTAAAAGTTTTTTTGCGCAGCTTCAAACGAGGAAAGGACTGAAGAGTGTTCTGTCTTAATTTGATCTATTGTAGATTGGTGTGTACTTACCTCTTGCGTCTTGACTTTGATTTGATTCTGAAGGGATGACAGTTCAGAGTTGAGCCTATCTTTTTGGCCCTTTGCTTGTAAGGTGTTTAAAACAGATACATTTAGCTTCAGTTCTTTTTCTTCAGTTTGCAGTCTTTTATACTTTTCAGCTGCATTAGCTTGATTTTTAAGTCTATTGATTAGTCTATTGATTTCGTCTCTAATATCTTGAACTCTTGATAAGTTCTCTTTAGTTTTCTTAATTCTTTGCTCTGTCTCTTTCCTTCTTTCTTTGTATTTAGAGATGCCCGCTGCTTCCTCTATAAATACACGCATCTCTTCTGGCTTCGCGCTTACGATTTTAGATACCATGCCTTGCTCAATAATGGCGTAACTTCTTGGGCCAAGGCCTGTTCCAAGAAAAATCTCCTGGACATCTTTGCGTCTGCATCTTGTGTTGTTAATGGAATAATGAGATTGCCCGTCTCTAGTCATCATTCTTTTGATAGAAATTTCATTATATTTAGAATATTCGCCGCCGAGTTTGCCCATTGAGTTATCAAACAAAAGCTCAATACTGCATTGTCCAGATGGCTTTCTTAAGTCAGAACCATTGAAAATAACATCTGTCATAGATTCGCCACGTAAGTTCTTTGCAGACAACTCTCCTAGAACCCATCGCACTGCATCAATAACATTAGATTTTCCGCAGCCATTTGGACCAACAACAGCAACCATATTTGTAGGGAAAGATATCCTCGTGGGATCCACGAAACTTTTGAATCCAGCCAGTTTGATGTGTTTGAGCTGCATTAAATATATCCTTTACCCATTTTAAACTATTGTTCCTTTTTTAACCATTCGTTAGTATAAAAAAATAGCTCCTCTTGATTATTTTTAGAGTGCTTTAAATCAAGAGTTTTGAAAGCTTGAAAGTCATAATTATCACATTTAGCCTGCACCTCAATCTTAATGATTTCTTGTTGCAAGAAAGCAGAAGTAATATCAAATCCTCTTACTAGTGAATGAGATTTATCAAGCCTAAAAGGTTTACTAATATCCGGAGAAAAAATTTCTCTAAAAGCAATATTTACTGAAGGACCATTTGGAATTGAAACAAACAAACTTAATGATTCAAGATCACAGCTTGTTGGATTTTCAATACTCACCAAAATATTTGAATTAGCTAAATCTGGGTACTTTAAATCTCTTAAATCAGCCAAGAGGTTAAAAATAGGCACTTGAAAATTCTCTGAAGCGAATTGTGAGCCTAGTGCCTTAAGAATGCTTTCAGCGGAATTAAAAGATCTTAGTTCTAAAGCTTTATAAAAGACCTCAACCCCAAGCATAAATGAATCTTCTTTCGGTGATTCATTGTTTAAATATTTTTGTAGTAGACGGCCATCAACCTCTTTATTATCTGACAGATATCTGTAAATAGACTCTGATTGTGTAGCTTGAGCCCATGAGCCTATTAATGAGTTTGGAGAGATGAAATTTAAAAAAAAGCCGCCAAAGATAAAAAATGTAGCTAAAAATACTAAAGATTTTTGGTTTGATAGCGGATGAAGCAAATAAGAAATTATGGGCAATAGCAAAATAACTATAACTGCAATAATAATTAACACTATATTCTTCGCTTACTAAAAAATATAAGAAATAATATTGCTAGAAAAATAAATGGACCAAACCATAAAAAATAATTGGGCCCTGAAAGCGAAGGCCTATAGTCTGAAAAGGTGCCAAATCTTTCTGAAACATATTGTTTTATCTCATCGTCAGTTGAACCCTCAAGAATTAGTTGATAAACCTTATTTTTTAAATCTCGAGAAACTGGAGCATCTGAACTGGCAATACTGCCGCTTGTACATTTTGGGCATCTAATCTCCGAAATTAATGAATAAAACCTTTTCTCCTGAAGTGAGTTTTCAAATTCATATACTATCTGCGTAAATACAAATGAAGAAAAGATAAAAAAATATATTACTGTAAAGAATCTTTTAATGGCCATTATCTTTGCTGAGCTTTCTGAATTAGAGGTAGAAAGATATTCTCCCATTTTATTTGATTCATTTCCCCTTGAATATGTCCTACAACCTTATTATTAATAAGTAGGTATGATTCAGGCGCTCCTGTAACTCCAAGATCAAAAGCTAAGTCCCCTCTTGGATCATAAATAGAAAACAAATAAGGGTTACCATGTTTTTGAAGCCAAGCATTTGCCTTGGTATCCGAATCCTTATAATTCAAACCAATGATACCTACGTTATTCTCTGAAAGCTCAGTTAAAAAAGGATGCTCAACAAGACATGTTATACACCAACTTGCCCAAACATTAATAAGCTTGATTCCACCCAAAGATTCAGATTGAACTGGGCGCCCATTTAAATCATCTAATTCAAAGGTAGGAAAAGTTTTAGCCTCAAAAGTAGCAAGCTGAGTATCCTCGTCAATTAAAAGTACCCTAGTAAAAAAAATTAAAATAAGAATTGGGAGAATAATAATTAAAAACCTAAGTGATTGATTCATAATGCTTTCTTTTTAAAAATTGTAAGCAACATTCCGAATACCATTAGTGCTGCTGATAACCAAATCCACTTAATAAAGTAATTTATTTTTAAGGAAAAAGTCCAACTACCATTTTCTAACTGATCGCCAATGGTTAAGTATGTGTCTTTCAATACAGATGCATGAATAGCTGACTCAGAGGTAATCTGCCCTCTTGTAGCATATTTTCTTTTTTGAGGGTTTAGAGAGATTTCTCTGCCATCATGCAGCAAAGAAACCTCAGCAGAAATTACATCATGATTTGAAGCTTTCAAAACGCTAATATCTTTAAAATGAAATTCTTGCACCGATTCGTTTACTGAGATAGTTTGGCCCGGCGCGAGATTTAAATTTTTCTCATAACTAAGAATGCTGTTCATTGATACAGCAAAAAATAATAAGCCCAAA
>Ga0181388_1000751_pt1 | contig 10457 bp, 9 predicted proteins | sample 11SPOviralmetaG_FD_130120 | JGI IMG/M metagenome (GOLD analysis project Ga0181388, IMG submission 130120) | Marine viral communities from the oligotrophic San Pedro Time Series (SPOT) site, San Pedro Channel, CA, USA - 11 SPOT_SRF_2010-05-17 | ecosystem: Environmental > Aquatic > Marine > Strait...
ATGCAGAAAATGCAAAGTATATGCGAAAAGATTACTATTCGAATCTTATTCGTGGTAAGACTAAGAGTTGGATAGACGTCTATGTAATGAATAAGCTGGGCTCTATCCAAGATGGCAAGCCTATTTACCAGATGTTTGCCAGAGATATGCACGTTGCTAAGGAAGAGGTTCCGATTGCAGCGGGATTGCCAGTATATGTGGGCTTAGACTTTGGCCTTACCCCAGCCGCTACAATTGGGCAGAAGGTTCGAGGTCGTTGGTTAGTGCAAGCCGAGCTTGTTGCGTTTGATATGGGTATTGTGCGTTTTGCAGAGGTGCTTCGTGAAGAACTTTCTACACGTTTTTCAGAATGCTCAGAAGTATTTATCTATGGCGACCCTGCTGGTGACTTTCGCGCTCAGACCGACGAGACCACCCCGTTCCATATACTTCGAGGTGCTGGTTTACGAGCGTTCCCAGCCCCTTCTAACTCAGTTGACTTGCGCCTTGAATCTGTTGCGTCCCAGCTACAGAAAATGAGCGATGGTAAAGCAGCGTTCTTGATAGACCCCAGATGTCAGCAGCTAATTAAAGGCTTTGAGGGTGGCTATCAGTATAAACGCATGGAAGTTTCTGGTGAAAGGTACGCTGATAAACCAGATAAGAACATGTATTCCCACATTCACGATGCTCTACAGTACATGATGCTGGGCGCTGGTGAGGGTAGGGCGTTGATGAACAGCCAGAAGCCCGCGCAACCGACTGTTGCTGGCCGTTCTTTTGATGTATTCGCAAAAAAAAGGCCGCAGCGTAGGCAAGGTCTTTGGTCTAGGATGTAATTGTGCGTTGATCTTAATTTGATTTTGTGAATATGCAGGGATAAAGCAAAGGAGATTTTTCATGTGTGGAAGCAAGAAGGGCTCGCAACAAGCAGCTCAAACAACTGCTGAAGAGCAAGCCAAGCAAGAGGCGGCAGCCGCAGAAGCAAAGGCAGCGGCCCAAGCAGAGGCAGCAGCAAAGCAAGCGGCAGCAATCGAGGCAGCTAGAGCAGACGCCATAGCAACCTACAAGGCTGAACAAGAAGCTAAACGCCAAGCGGAAGCTGATAAGATTGTTAGCTCCGCAAATATTCGTCAGGAACGAATTGAAAAGTTTGGATCGGTTTCCACAACAGGCCGTGCTTCTCGTCGCTCTGGATCTCGCAGTCGCCGCAGTCTGATTACAGGACTTGGTGGTGGCATTGGTTATTATGATAGGTTTGCTAGCTAATGGATAATGTAGCGCAGAAGTACATGAAGCTATACGACTCGGCAAAAGCGAAGCGTGAAAACTTCGTGCCGTTGTTTGATGAATGCTATGAGTATGCGCTACCCCAGCGCGAATCTTTTTACTATGAAGCCACTGGTCAACGTCGAGATGATAGAATCTTTGACGAAACAGCCGTGGTTGGCGTTCAAGAATTTGCGTCCAGATTGCAGTCTGGTCTCGTACCTAACTTCGCTAGGTGGGCTGACCTTACCGCAGGATCTGAGATACCCAAAGATCAACGCGATGTAGTTAACAATGATCTTGATGATGTAACTGATTATGTCTTTGAGGTAATACAGAACTCTAACTTCTCTCAAGAAGTGCATGAGTCCTTCATGGATTTAGCCGTAGGTACTGGCGTTCTTGTTTGCGAAGAAGGCGATGCTATAAATCCTGTTAGCTTCTCAGCGATTCCTTTGCCGCATGTTGTTCTGGATACCGGGCCTGACGACAAAATTGACCATGTATTCCGTGAGCGGAAGAACATTAAGTTTGGTCAGATCATGGTTCTGTACCCAAAAGCTCAGATGCCACCCGACCTAATGAACCAAGTGCAGAACTCACCTGAGAAAACAACAACCATTCTTGAGATTGTTTGTCGTGATTACAGTAAGTTAAACGAAGAAGCCTACGTTAGCTACGCTATCTGCATGACAACTAAGTGCGTGGTGTACTCGAAAGAGATGAAAGGCATAGGTTCAAATCCGTTTATATGCTTCCGTTGGTCTAAGTGCGCTGGTGAAGTCTATGGCCGTGGCCCGTTAATCAATGCTTTGTCTGCGATTAAGACTACTAATCTTACCATTGAGTTAATTCTTGAGAACGCACAGATGGCAATCTCTGGCATTTATCAGATGGAAGACGATGGCGTCATTAATCCTGATACGATTAATCTTGTACCGGGAACGATCATACCAAAAGCAATGGGTTCTTCTGGCTTGCAGCCGATACAAGCCGCGGGAAGTTTCGATGTAGCGCAGCTGATATTGTCAGATATGCGCCTTAACATTAAGCGTGCGCTATACAATGATATGCTTGGCAATCCAGATCGCACCCCCGCCTCTGCTACAGAGGTTGCTGAACGAATGGCGGACTTGTCTCGCCGTGTTGGCGCTGCATTTGGTAGGCTTCAAGCTGAGTTGGTACAGCCTGTACTGCAACGAGTAATCTATATCTTGAAAAAGCAAGGGCGCATTGATCTACCAACCGTAAACGGCAGGGAGGTTAAGGTTCGCTCTGTTTCTCCACTGGCTCAAGCTCAAGCAAACTCTGATATTACATCCATTTCTCGCTTTATGGAGCTTGCTCAATCTGCCTTTGGGCCAGAGATGACACAGGTTCTAGTCAACTCAGAAGAGGCTGCTGCATACCTTGCGAAAAAATTTGGTGTACCAGATAACTTGATTCGTGACGAATCAGAGCGTAAAGAAATAGTTGCAATGATGCAGCAAATGTCACAACAGCAACAAGCTGGAATGGGAGCTGCACCGCAACAGTTGGAGTAGCGCTTGGAAAAAGCAAAGGTTCACATGGGCGTCGATGGTATTCAGCGCCCATTGCAGCGGGATAGAGAGATTAGTCTTAATGTCGCTGAAGTATTTGGAAAGCCATCTGGTAAGGCAGTCCTGCAATACTTGAGGTCAATTACCATTGAAATGGTTAACGGCCCAAACGTATCAACAGAAGAGTTACGACACCTAGAGGGGCAGCGTTATATCGTTGGCCTCATTGAGTCTCGTATTAATCATTCGCATAAGGTGAAAAACGATGTCTGAACAAAGCACACTTCTTGAACAACCAATAGAAACCGAATCACAAGACGAAGCTCAAGTTGACGCTACGGAAGGAGCGGAGGCACAGCCAGAGGCAGAGGCGCAATCAGAAGAGACGCTGCTTGCGGGTAAGTACAAAAGTGCAGAAGATTTAGAAAGCGCGTACAAAAGTCTTGAGTCTAAGATTGGCGAAAAGGAAGATGCCATTCGTGAGCGGCTTAAAGAAGAAATGAGCCAGCCCAAAGAAGGTGTGCCAGCTACATCTGGTGAGTATGAGTTGCCTGACTTTATTGATGAGGCAGAGGCAGTTGAAAGCGATGCACTTAAAAGCTGGGCAGATCATTGCCTTGAGAATGGGTACAATCAGGAAGAGTTTCAAAAAGGCATTGAGCTTTATATGCAGTCAATGCCAGAGGAGCCTAACCTAGAGGAAGAGGCGAAACATCTTGGCGATAATGCAAACGCCCGGATTGAGGCTGCATCTCTATTTGCTAACAAGTTCTTCCCAGAAGATGCAATGTCAGCGGTTGAGCGTATGTGCGAAGGGGCTGATGGTATCATTGCCCTTGAAGCAATCATGACAGCAATGAAAGAACCATCAATGAATGTTGAAACCGGGACTGCCGATTCCATCAGCGAAGCGTCTTTGAATGAAATGATGCGAGATGAAAGATACTGGAACCCTCGCGTAAGAGATGACAACTACGTTAAGCAAGTACAGTCTGGGTTTAAGAAACTTTATGGATGATATAAAAATTATGCAGCGGGGTAAGTTTTATCTTACCCCATTGCAATACAGCCATATAGACGAGATTTGCTCTAACCTTCCACCCGAAGGTCTTCATGATATTAAAAGTCTTGGCTACGACACGCCCAAGGAAGCGCTGTCAGAGATGATGCAAGTCTCTGAGTCGTACGTTGTTAAGAGTGATGGCGGGCCGATACTATGCGTAACAGGCTTAGCCTTTGATGTTACAATAGAATTACCGCAGTTCTTCTGTATATTTACGAATGAAATAAAGAAAAACCTACGCCTTCTTATAATCGGATCGCGCATGATAATGGGGCTGTTCGATCAGACACACCCCCGTCTCTGCATGTCTATATTATCGGATTTTCCTATAATGCTTAACTGGGCAGCGTCTCTCGGCTTTGAGCCTGTTGGCATATCTAAACACTATAATTCAAAATATATTGAGTTTGTGCGTTGCAATCCGATGGAAAAAGATGTTTCAGATAAATTATCAAGGCCCGTAATGCACTGAGAAGCCCGAAAGGATACCTTCGTTGAGGATGTTGAGCGGATACCCAAGATGCAAACCCGATAAACTTTAACAAGGACTGTTCAAATGGCTAACACAATTGACGTAGCATTTATCAAGCAGTTTGAAACCGATGTGCATCTTGCTTATCAGCGCATGGGTTCCAAGCTCCGCAATACAATTCGTACCACAAACACCTCTGCTTCTGTATCTCGCTTTCAGAAGATTGGCACAGGTGCGGCATCAACTAAATCGCGCAACGGCAACGTAACTACTATGGAGCTGGCGCACACCACTGTTGAAGCAACAATGGCTGACTTCTACGCAGCTGAGTACATCGACAAGTTGGACGAGCTGAAGATGAACATCAACGAGCGTCAAGCTGTTGCTGAGTCTGCGGCTTCTGCACTTGGTCGCAAGACTGATGAAATCATTTCTACTGCAATGGATGCTGGTGCAAACTCAACTCAGATTGCTGACACTACTGGCGCACTTGGCAAAGCTGACTTGCTTACATTGTTTGAAACCTTCGGCACAGCAGATCTTCCAGAAGACGGAAATCGTTATCTTGCTATGTCTCCAGCTGGCTTTGCTGACTTGTTTAACATCAACGAGTTCGCATCATCCGACTACGTTGGGCCACAGCAGCTTCCGTTTGCTGGTGGTATGACAATGAAAGAGTTCCTGGGTTTCAAGATCTTCTCAACGTCTGCTGTAGCTGGTGGCAAAAACTTTGCTTACCATACACGCGCTATTGGTCTCGGTGTTAACTCTGACGTTAAGACAGAGGTTAACTACGTTCCTGAGAAAGTCGCACACCTTGCAACTTCAATGATGTCTATGGGTGCTGTTGTTATTGACGATAACGGCATCTACGAAGTTCTCGACAACAACTAAGTTGATTGGGGGGAGGAAACTTCCCCCTTTCTTTCCGTTTGGAGGATTTACATGGCTGTCCTAAGTACCTCGGCTAACACCCCAATTGACGTATCTAGTCGCGCTCTCATCTTAATTGGTGCAGAGCCTATTACTTCTTTTGAGGATGGAACAAGCGAGGCGCTAATTGCGGCTAATATGTATGAGGACATAGCTCGTTCTGCATTAGTAAACTGCCGTTGGCGCTTTGCTACGAACCAATCAGTTCTTAACCGTTTATCTGATTCGCCTACTGGCAGATATACCGCTGCGTATCAAATACCTTCAGACTCGTTAATGCTTCATGCTGTTACTGTTAATGACTTTAACATTGAGTATCAGACTTACGGCGACAAGATATTCTGCGATACGAGTGACACCTCAGAGGTAGTCCTCGATTATACATTCAGAGCAAGCGAACAGGATTGGCCTTCATATTTTGTGATAGCAGTTCAGTTTGAGTTAGCCTCTGTGTTTGCTTCCTCTCTAGCTCAAGACGCTAGCTTGGCACAGCTAATGGGTCAGCAAGCTCAACTAACAATGATGCGGGCGCGTACCCTAGACTCACAGCAGCAGACAACGCGCAAGCTATCAACATCAAGGTTTATTGCTGAAAGGCGCAGTTAATGCAGAAGGTACGGGTTCCAGTAACAAACTTCTCTTACGGGGAAGTTAGCCCTTCTTTGTACTCTCGCACCGACTCTGCGGTTTACACGGGATCAGCGCAGCGCATTGAGAACTTCTTTCTTCGAGCAGAAGGTGGGGTCATTAAGCGCGCTGGACTTCGTAGCATTTATCAAAACGATATTGTTCTCAACAGTTCTAAGACACAGCAGTCACGCTTGCTGCCGTTTATATTCTCTGATGATGAACGCTATGTTGTTTCCCTTGAGCATCAAAAGCTGAAGTTCTTTTTCATTGATCCTCTTACTGGCGTCTTGAGCTTAGTAAACACAATAACTCAAGACATTAACGGAAACACTTTAAAGTTTACTGACACGTTCTTGCATGAGTTTACGTTTGCTCAAGCTGGCGATGTTATGTTTATTTGCCATCCAACCTTTATTCCGCAGCAGATTGTGCGTTTATCTTTAAGCTCGTTTCAAGTTGAACCGTTTGTGTTTGATGCTAGGTCTGACTTAACAAAGATATACCAGCCTTATTATAACTTTCATCGTCAAGGGACTACGCTAGCAGTCTCCGCTACTCAGGGTAACGGGGTTACTTTAACTACATCTGATCCTTATTTTGCCACAAACGGCGACCATGATGGTGTTACGCTTCGTTATCATGGGGCTGAAATCGAAATAACTTCTGTTCAAAGCACCACTCAAGCGACTGGTAATATCTTTGACACGCTAACCGTTAGGCTACCAGTAAACTCTTTTAGCACTACAGAAGGCGAAGCTGACATAGAAGTTACTATGGTCAAGCACGGCCTGTCTGTTAATGACTCACTGACAATCTCACATGCTGGCGGTGTTGGCGGTATTGCAAACAATCAAATCAATGGCACTCGAACTGTTGCTGAGATTGTTGATGATGATAAGTTTGTTATGACAGCTGGGGCAAATGCTAACTCCTCTGAGATCGGCGGTGGTACTCCAAAGATTACAACAAGCGCAGCAACAACCTCATGGGAAGAGCAGTCTTACTCTGTTCTTAGAGGTTATCCGGGTGCCGTTACCTTTCATCAAAACCGTTTAGTTTTTGGTGGCACTCTGTCTCAACCAGATTCAATTTGGTTTAGCAAAAGCTCAGAGTATTATAACTTTGATGTTGGCACTGCAAAGGATGATGAATCAATCCACGTTACCGCAAGCGTTGGTGAGATCAACCAAATCCGTCACCTAGTTTCGAATCGTGACTTGCAAGTCTTTACGGCTACGTCAGAAATGTTTGTACCGTCATTTAGCAATCAGCCAATTACGCCAACAAATATTATTGTGCGCAGGCAAACGCCATTTGGTTGTGACTTTGTTCGGCCTCAAGCCTTAGATGGTGCCACATTGTTTGTGCAAAAAGGTGGGGCAATTGTACGAGAGTATGTGTTTGCTGATACTGAAGCTGCTTACGTTGCCAGCCCTATATCGCTTATCTCTTCCCACTTAATTAAAACCCCTATTGAAATGAACACTATGTATGGGGCAATGAGCCGCTCCGAAAGCTATGTGTTTGTTGTTAACTACTATGGAACTATCTCAGTCTTTAACTCTAACCGTGGAGAAGACAGGGCGGGATGGACTGAGTTTACTACTCAAGGATACTTCAATTCGACTGTAACTATTGATGATCGTGTTTTTGCTAGCATTATATACAATCAGGGCGATGGCACTCAGAAGTTTGCCTTATGTGAGTTTGATGAAGCCTATAACACTGATGTGTCTGGCATCTACAATGGCACTGCTGGTGTATTTGATGTGTCTGACTTCTATGCTGATGGTGCGGTTCTAAATGTAATAGATGGCAACAACTATGTTGGTGAGTTTACTGTCTCTGGTGGTGAGATAGATGTGTCTGCTATAGACCCAACTTTGGATCAGGCTGAGATAGGAATGAAGTTTGACGTTACGTTAACTACAAATCCATTAGATGTTGCAACAGGAGCTGGGCCTGTAACTGGTACGCCGCGTAGAATAGGCAGTGTGGTTGTTGATCTTCACGACACCTTGTCGGCTACAGTAAATGGTGCAAATCTAGTTCTAAGAAACGTAACTGACGATCTTTCACTTCAAGTCAACTCGTTCACTGGTAAGAAAGAGTTCCGTCTAATGGGTTACAGTAGAGACCCACAGATTACAGTTACACAATCTGCCCCGCTTGCACTGCAAGTTAATGGCATAGTAGCGGAGTTAACTTTCTAATGGACCCAATGACAGCACTACAAATTGGTTCTACCGTTTTTGGAATTATGGGCCAAAACAAAGCGGCTAATGCTGAAGCTCTTAGGGCTGAGCAGCAAGCACGTCAAATGGAAATTGACCGCAAGCTAGCAGAGGCCCAAGCCCTTGAGGCTCAAAATCTACGCATTTCTGAATACAACTCAGCAAAATCATCAAACAATGCTCAGTTTTCTTTTAACTTAGGTGGCGGTGAAAGCTCTAGTCTTGCAGCATTTGAGAAGTTTCAACGAGAAACTATGTCAGCTGATGTGGCTTCTAGCCAAAGACTTGCTGGGATAGAAGGTTCTAGCAGAAGCGTTGCCGCAATGATTGAGCGTCAGCGTGGTTCTAGTGCAAAATCTGTTGCTACAATAAACAATATGTCTCGACTCTTTGAACTTGGGTCTGATCTTTCTAAAACCTATGTGCCAAAAACCTACACGCCAACAAAAAAATAAGGTGTAAACCATGCCAGTAATACGCGAAACACGCAAAATATTTACTCAGCCCATTGGTGTTCGCAGCTTTGACACTGGTGAACAGAATGTTGGCCGCGCTATATCAAACTTTGCCGACAAAGCTGGGCAAGAGTTTTATGAACGCGCTAAGATAAATGCTGAAAAGTTTGGAAGTGAAGCTGCTCAGTCTATTCAAGCAGAAGACTTAAAGGTTTTTGACTCGGCAACTGGCAAGCCAGAAGTGCTGTCTAGCATGGAGGGCATGGGTAGCATTGCTTCCTCTGCATTCGAGCAAGTGGTTGAGCGCCGCTTCGTTGACTCTGTTGATAAGGACATTCGACTAAAATCCGCCGAGCTTGCTTCTAAGTATGAAGATCCTGTTCAGTATCAAAACATGTTTGAGTCTTATCTTGGCTCCATGGCTAAGGGCGCTGGTGATCGCTTTAAGAATGTCATCATGGACTCTGGTTCTTATGTCATGAAGTCTACTAAAATCCAGCTTGCCGATGCTGCTAGAGCTAAGAGCAGGGCTGCCGCCGCAAAGGATGTATCGTCAACTAACGCTCTGCACGCTGAAACTGTTTATGATGCTGCATCTACCAATCAACATGGAGTTGCTGTTGCAATAATAGAAGAGCGCATTACAGCTTCCGTAGAGGCTGAGAAAGCGGAGCTTTATGAGAAAGGGTACTCCAGGACCGTAGCCTCACAGCTGGGCGCACAAGCTATGTCAGGCGCTTTAGAGGTGGCACTGAGGGGTGCGACCCCAATACAGCAAGCATCAATAAAAGTTTTTATTGGTAGCCAAGGCAAATCTGGAGGAGAAGCGCTTACTCCAAATCAACTAGCAACCCTTAAGCCCTATATAGGTTATGTTGATCGCGCTAATACAGGCAGCTTGCTTGCTCAAGCAAATGTTGTTTCTACTAACTTCAATGCAGTAACAGCTGCAAAGATTGCAGAAGAAAAAGCCAAGTATGAAGCAAGCATGAATCGGTTACGCGCTAGCATAACTGGTGTTACATTTGCTGCAAATGCTCAGGTTGAAGCTCTTAAAAAGGGCAACGAAGCCTTTTTGGACGAAGTCGAATTATATTTTACAGACGACTATATTGCTCCAAGCCGATTTGCAGCCACTACTTCAATTACAAATGCTTGGGCTTCTCAAAGTGCTGAAAGCATTTCTGGCTCTGTGTTTGCTGTTGAATCTTTATTTAGCAAAAATTTAATAAGACTTAGGAAAGCAAGAAGCCTTGGCTTAACCGACGAAAAATATACAGCCTATGCCCAAGACGCGCGGAGAGCTAGTTTGGATGCGGTTGTTTTAGGATTAGCAAATGATGGAAACATAGACGCATTAAAGGTAGCGCTAAATACAAACAAGCCAGAAGACATTGCAAAACTAAGCAGCCTGCAACAGTCTGCTATTAACTCTTTAACGCAGACTAGTCTCTATGATCCGACTGAAGACCGTGCATATGTTAGAACATTGCTAAGTGGTTCTGTAAATGAAAACGAAGTTAAACTTAATAGAGAGAAAACAAGATCAGAAGTCTTTGTAGAGTTTAGCGATGTGTCAACAACATTTGTTAATGGAGTCTATGACTTAGAAGCTATTGGTGCAACTGAAGCATTAGGAGATAGAGCTTTAGAAAATGGAGACATTTCGGCTCCAGAGCTTGAATCTCTAGTTAAAGGGTTAAGATCTGCCGCTGGTATAGGCATATCTAATATTGTTTCAGGAAATATGAGTTCTTCAGAGTTAACCGATCTTTCTGTTTACGTTTTAAGCGGGGGCGAAAAAGGAAGTATGCTTAATACTCATGTGGTTACTGCCGGAGACTCTATTCTTTCTTTAGTACCTAGCAGTAAGTTAAGTAG
>Ga0181388_1000755_pt1 | contig 10406 bp, 11 predicted proteins | sample 11SPOviralmetaG_FD_130120 | JGI IMG/M metagenome (GOLD analysis project Ga0181388, IMG submission 130120) | Marine viral communities from the oligotrophic San Pedro Time Series (SPOT) site, San Pedro Channel, CA, USA - 11 SPOT_SRF_2010-05-17 | ecosystem: Environmental > Aquatic > Marine > Strait...
GACATTTTAAAAATGTCCAATTCAAAAAAATTTGCCAAACAAAAAATTATAAAAAATTTCATATTTTATTTAATATTTTTTTTATTACGATAAATGGTAATATTTATTTATTTATAAAAAATGTGTATTTTTTTTATATTTATATACGTATTAAACAACATAAATTATCTGGAAGATTTTGATAATTTTGATAATTTTGATAATTTTGATAATTTTGATTAGTTTGAAGAGTTACATATGATATTTTTTTTAAAGAATAATTTTCATTTATAAAATATAATATAGAAGTCCACATAATAAAACAAGAATAGTCTTCAATTCCATTTGATAATTGGTATTTTTGTTGTAAACTAGATATAACTTGCATAATTTTTTCATTTGGTGGATAAAAATTGAAACAATCATTTAATATATTTAAAATAGTATCACAACTTGTATTTTTATTAAAAAAATTTATATTATTAAGTATATCTATTATATCATTTACATTAGTAATTTTATTTATTCTATAATTTAAGTAATACAAATAACATTTATAATTTAATTTAGAAATTTTTTTTAACATTAAAATTATTATTATTATTATTATTATAATTTAATAATATTATTTTTTTTACAAATATTTAGTTACTGTTTTATGGTAAGTATAATTTATAATATCTTAAATATTTTTTATAAATTAGATAAAATATTTATAATTTAATAATATTTTTTTTTCCATTTATAATTACTTCTCCAATTTTTTGTGTTTTTTCTAATTTTTTGAGAGAAGTATAACATATTTTAATATTTTTCATATTTTTATATTTACTATTATTTTTACATAGTTCTGCTCCATAATTTAGATATTCATTATAGCTATTATCATTTAAATCATTGAGTGTAGAATACATTATAACATAACATGATGGAAAACTATTTAAATGAAACCAAATATAATTAGAATTTATATTATTTGCTTGTTCTAATATATTCCAATTTTCTTGTGCATTTTGACCAATAACATAATTAATATTATTAAAAGTAATAGTTTTCATTTAATAATATTATAAAATTATTTTTAAATAGAGTAAAAAGCAAGTATACTAGCAAAACATAACCATAAAAATAATGGCAATAATAATAGTGATGATTTTTTAAGTATTAAATAAAGTGTTAATAATGATGTTATTAATATATTATAAAAAGCATAATATTTATTAAAACTAAATAATAATGCCCATGATGATAATAAAAATGTTAATATCCAATAATATAATGAAAGTTTTGGAGAAATAAACCAAGAATATCCGATTAATGCAAGTAATATTGGCCATACTATTCCAAAAACATATCCAGGAGGTCTAAACCATAATTCTTTTGTTTTTTCTTCATTTTCTTTTATTGGATATAATGTTCCTGTTGTATATACTGAAAACATTGGTATAATTAAATAAAAATAATTAACTTTACTCATAAATATATTATAATAATATATTAAAATTTTTATAATAATATTTTTAATGTATATTATTCCATTAATAAGAATAACAAGAGCAATAAGTGGATGCACATTATTGCCATCTAACCCATTATTAGCCATTACATTAACTGAAACAAGTAGTTATATTATACCATTTATAAATAATTCAAATAGTACTAATGATATAATTTTTTTTACTTATTATCTTTTCAATGATAGAAATTTTGCATTATATTTTATAAATAAATATAAAAATAAATATATTTTAAATTATAAAGTAGAATTATTTTTACTTAGTATATATTTAATTTATTATTTTATTCAAAATTGAAAAATAAATAATAATTTTAAGAATTTATAAAAATAATTAAATAATAATTTAATGTTAAATGAAGAACAAAATATAGTTTTTGAAAAATATAAAAATGGAGAAAATGTATTTTTAACAGGTCCTGGTGGAGCAGGTAAATCATTTTTAATAAAAAAAATAGTAAGTGATGCAGAAGAAAATGAGAGAAATATTCAGGTGTGTGCTTTAACAGGATGCGCAAGTATTTTATTAAATTGTAAAGCAATTACATTACATCGTTTTGCGGGAATTGGTCTTGCAAACAAACCAATTTCAGATATTTTAGAAGAATTATTTAAAAAAAAATATAAATTAAAGAAGTGGTTTAAATTAGAATGTTTAATAATTGATGAAGTTAGTATGATGTCATTAAAAATTTTATTATTATTGGATAAAATTGCTAGAAAAATATATAATAAACCAAATATTCCTTTTGGGGGTTTACAAGTAATATTTTCGGGGGATTTTTATCAATTACCACCGGTAATGTCAAATGATAATGAAAAGGAAGCATCAATGTTTTGTTTTGAACATCCATTGTGGTATGAAATATTTCCACCAGAAAATCAAATAGTTTTAAAAAGTATTTTTAGACAAGATGAGGATCAATTTTTAAAAGTATTAAAATATGTTAGACGTGGAAAAATTACACATTCTACAAAAGCAACACTAGAATCCCGTATTTTTAAGAAAGAAGAATTAGAAGAAATAAGAAAAATAAAAGTATTAACAATTATTAATCCATATAAAAGAGATTCAGATTTAATTAATACAAAATGTTATAAAGATTTGGGAGATGTTGAGAGATATACTTATAATATTAAATTTTTAAAATCATCAAAAAAAAAAGAAGCAATAGAAGATGAATTACATAATTTAATGTTATCTAGTAATGCATCGTTAAAACATGATTATGAATTTTTAGCAAATAATATCATGGCAGAAAAAACATTAGAATTAAAGATAGGAACTCATGTAATGTGTGTTGCAAATATTGATTTAAATAGTGAAAATCAAATAGCAAATGGAAGTCAAGGAATAGTTGTTGGTTTTGAAATGGGATTACCGTTAGTAAAATTTAATAATATTGAGAAACCAATTACTATTGGTAGTTATGTTTGGAATTCTGAAACTAATAAAAATGTATCTGTATCTCAAATTCCATTAATTTATGCATGGGCAATTACAATTCATAAAGCACAAGGTGTAACTTTAGATGCAGCAATTATGGATATTGGAAAAAATATATTTGAGTATGGTCAAACATATGTAGCACTTTCTCGCGTAAAGACATTAGAAGGTTTATATTTAACAAGTTTTGATTATAGTAAAATTGTGGCAAATCCAAAAGTAAAAAAATTTTATGGTGAATAATATTAATTTAATATATAAAATCATAAATTTTTAATTAATAATTTACATATTATTTTTTTAATAATATGTAAAAATAATAAGGTATTAAAATTTAAGCACATGGACAGGCATCAGTAGGTAATATAGCAGATGCAAGATCAGCAGCAGATTTAACAAGAGGACTTACAAATGGAACAAAAGATTTATAGTTAGTATCACCACTTCTTGTAGTATATTGGTTTAATAATGTTGAAATAAGTGAAGTACATACAGTTCCTAAGTTTGCTTGTTGTGCTGCAGTAATCATAGGACAAGCCCAATTGGCAGCACCAGGGGTTGCAGGATAAAATCTGAATGTATTTCCAGCACCAATCATATTTGTCATATAAAATCCACTTTCTGTTATAGTATTAAATTCTTCTAATGAGTATAACGGATTATTTGATGAATCTGCTGCATTATCAAGTAAATTTTCATATAATTTTATAAGTGCATTAACACATGCTTGACCAGCACAATGATCTTTTAATGTAACATTTGAATTATTAGCATCTTGATTATTAAAGAATACAGATGTATTTTCTAATACTTGCATTAAAGATTTAAATGCAGGAACATTTGCAACTGATGCTGGTAATGTATCTATTGGTGATAAATTTAATTCCCATACATGATTATGGAAATTACCAGATGGATCCATTTTAAGCAATGGTAATGTTTTCATAGCATTGATTTCATTAGATGTTAAAGTAACTTGTTCACTCATACATAATATAGCTAAAGCATGTAAAAAGTATATATTTACTACACCAGAGATAGGACTTATATTATTATTATTACTTGGATCTATTGATGTAAATATATCTGGCATACCTGAATTAGTCCATTTTAAAATTTTAGAAATATCTGCACGATTATTTATTCCAGAAATATCTAATACACTTTGTAATAAATTTTGTAAATCATTCATATATCTTTTGAATGATGGAAATCCTTTAATATCAAATGATTGAGCAGATGCATCTAATCCAATTAATGGTATATCACCAACATCGGCTAATAATTCAATTGCATAATGTTCATCCAAAGTAACTAGACCATATTGAAGAGCTCTTTCTAATTTATAAACACGATAATATGATAAAAAGAATTCTACTGCATTTTTTAAATATACATTATTTACTAAATTATCCATTTTAATATGATTTGTTGATCCATCACGCATATAATCACCACTTGGATCTACTGTTATACCAGCCCATTCATATAATTTATCACTAAATGTAACTCCAGAAGCATCAACTAAATAATGACCACCAGAACCAGGTGGAAGATATGCACCACCAGGTGGTAGTGCCCCTAAATCATTAACAAAAACAAATGAAAAATCAGCAGCATTAGATGGATCAGGTCCAATGCCATAAGAATTAAGAGCAGCACTATATGATTCTAATACTAAATAAAAAATAACAGCTTGTCCTCCACAATTAGCAGCTGCATGTAATCTTTCCATTTGTGCAATAGTACGTGAACCGACATATCTTGTTAAATTTGGGTCAGATACATCATAACCAGAATTACTAGGATCATCTATTATTAATCCTGGGAATTCCATTATATATGGATTACCAGCTAAAGCATTATTAATACGGGATGTATCTCCATGTTTTAATTTTAATTCTGCAGATTTTGCAACATCATAATAATGATTTTTGTTTGTTATATTAGTTTTAGTAAGACCACCATTTGGATTTGTGGTAGTTAATTTAAGATCAAATACAAATGAATCATAATGTAATGCTGGTGGATATATGTATGGTGATAAATCTAATTTACCAGTAGGAACAGGAGCATTTGTACCAGCAGGACCAGCAACACCGGCTGGACCAATAAGACCGGCAGCACCAGTGGCACCAGTGGCACCAGTGGCACCAGTGGCACCAGCAGGACCAGCAGGACCGGCAGGACCAGCAGGACCAGCAGGACCAGCAGGACCAGCAGGACCAGCAGGACCACTACCTTCAGAAATTTTACCATCAGTAGATCCTAAAACTAAATTAGAATCATTAGAATCTCCAGTTACGCTAATTGTAAAAGTATCACTTGCCATTTTTATAAATTATAATTATATTATTTATTTTAAAAATATTTTATTTTATATATTATAAAAATTAAGTAAACTTGCAAAAAATAACCATAGAACGAGTGGTATTAATAAAATAGATGATTTTTTATTGAATTGCTTAAATATTAAATATAAAGTAAAAAATGTAGTAATAATAATATTAATAAATGAAAATATTTTAGAATAATTCCAGAAAATAGACCAAGTAGAGAGAAGAAGTGTTAAAATAACGTAATAAATTGAGAGATTTTTTGATAAATACCAAGAAAATCCAATTAATAATAATAAAATTGGCCAAACAATACCAAAAACATAAGGTGGTGGTCTAAACCATATTTCTTTTCCAGCTTCTTTTGTAACAGGATAATAATAAGATACAATATATACAGAAATCATTGGGATAAATAAATAAATTAAATTATTCATTTTTTTTATATTATCTTGAGAGAAATTATAAAATATTATTAATTATTTACATAATACATAATAAATTAAAATATTTGTGTATAAAAAATATTAATCCTAGAATTGCATCAATAAATAATATAATCCATGCCTTATTATAATTTAGAAATGCTAGTATTGAAAATATAGCATAAGTAAAACTATGTATTAATCTATAATTATTCCACCATACATAATTTCCAAAAAATCCTTTTTCTTCTTTTCTATATTGTATAAAATTTATAAAGAAATTAATACTTATAAAAGTTGTAAATATACCTATAATTGGTAAATATATAGGTTTAATTATTTTAGCCAATATAGATAATAATAATCTTGCTGGAAAACATAAAAATATAAAATACAATATTATTTTATCCATTAATATTATATATATTCATGAAAAAAAAACATAAAACTAATAAAAAACAGAAGACTAATAAAAAATTTTTAAAAAATAGAAAGAGATTTACACTAAAAAAAAATAAATTAGGAAAAGGTGAAAATGTTCTAGATAAAAAAGAAATTGCAAGTGAAAAAGCACTTGCAGTTAAATTAATAATGCAAAAACTTAAATCATTTGGATTATATCAAACAGAAATTGCTGAAAAAATTACTAAAAATTTAGAAAAAGAAATCTTTGGACGAAGAATTACGAATTCATATAGAAATTATGTATCAAAATTAGCTCATGAGATAGCAGACAAGAAAATTCATGATGCTAAAAGAGAGGAAAATAAAGAAAATACAGTTGAATGGATGACTAATCATAGACTTGCACTCCGAGAAGATGTCATTAAATTAAAAGCTGATATAGAAAAAAAAAAAATAAATTAGATGAAGAAATACTCGGACTTAAAAGACTTGAAAATACTACAGGGCGATTACGTGGAGATACTGAAAAAATAAAAAAAAGTCGTATTACTAAATCATTAGAAATAGAAGATTTAAAAAGTGAATTAAAAGAATTATATAAAAAATATAATTTTTATGAGAATTTAAACTTAGACTTTATTAACGATGTTTTGTAGTAAATTTATATCTTGAAAATAATAACATTATATAGATACAAATATTTAAAACATATTTTTTTTAGTTAATTTATTTAATTTTATTTTGATTTTTACATAAATAAAATTAAAAATATAAAAATAATTTTAAAATATTTGAGAAAAAATCTAACTTCGTTTAATAATCTCTCAAAATATTATAAATAAATATAAGTTTTCAATATTTTATCTCAAGTCTGAAATTAATTCTGAGTGCTGATGCGCGAAATTTTGTCTTAGCATAAATAAAATTATTTAAAATATTTGTTATGATAAAAGATAATAAATATTTAGAATACGATTTAGAGAGAATATATTAATAATAATAATGGTTTTACAAATTACAGATAAACGGATTCTCTCATTTTTTGAGCAGCGCCCTGATATGGATTTTGAAGCAACTATTTTAAAATTTATAGATATAATGGAATCTCTCAATGAGAACATGAATAAAACATTGACAAATACTACAGTAACAGAAATTTTAGATTCTATTAAGTGTTTAAGAAGTGATAATAAGAGTATTCTCTCGGCTGCAATGGTGGAAGTTAAGAGAGGATTAAATGAAGATATAAGAATGATTTTGTCAAATAGTGTAAATGAAAAATTAGAGCCAACTTTGAGAGAAAAACTCAAAGAACAACAATCAACATTAGTTGCTAATGTATCTGGAAGATTAGAACAAGTATTAGAAAATAAAATCTCAGGATTAAAAGAAACAACAAATGCAAATAGAGAGATAATAAATAGTCAAATTTCAGGATTAAAAGAAACAACAAATGCAAATAGAGAGATAATAAATTGTCAAAATGATACATTAAATTCTCTCTTAAAGCGTTTTGAAAATTCAAGTAAAAAAGGAAAGATGTCTGAAAATTTATTAAGTAATGTTTTGGCAGAAGTTTATCCTTTGGCTGAAATTGAAGATGTTGGAAAGACCAAGGAAACCGGTGACATTATGATGTTAAGAAAGAATAAACCTAAAATTTTGGTTGAAAATAAAGATTGGACACGGGCAATTGTAAATGCTGAAGTTCAAAAATTTGTGAGAGATGTTGAAACACAAAAATGTCATGGTCTTTTTCTCTCTCAAAATGTTGGAATATGTTCAAAAGATAATTATGAAATTAATATTTTGGAAGGAAACTTGGTTACTGTATATATTCATAATGTAAATTATGATCCAGAAAAAATAAGTGTTGGAGTAGATATTATTGACAATATAAGTGAAATTTTGAAGGAAATTGATGTGTTAGAAATAAATCAAAGCACTGAATATAGTATTTCAAAAGAATTAACACAATTTATTAATGCAGAATATCAAAATTATTTGGCACATAAAGAGAGAACAATCAAAATGGCGAAAGATTTTGTGGCAAATTTAATAAAACATGAAGAAGAATTTAATTTTTCAAGTTTGGAAAAGTTTTTAGAATCAAAATGTAATACTCAAAATAATAAAAATGTGTGTAAATATTGTGGATTTATTGGTAAAAAAGCCCAGTCATTATCGGCTCATATGCGTGGTTGTGCAAAATATAAGGCAACTTTGAAGAAAGAGAAGCCAGAAAATAATGAAATTTGTATAGAGACGGAGTAAAAATATTTAAGTCATGGCTTCGCCATTAGCCACTTTAGTGGCGACTTAAATATTTTTAATTAAAAAAAGAAAAGAAAAAAAATTTTACAATGGTTTGGAAATGAGAATTGAAATCGGAATTGAAATAGGAATTGAAATAAAATATTTTATATAATGTATATATATATATATATATTATAAACAATGATGGATGAAACAATAGAAGAAGAAACAATGGAAGATGAAGAAAATAAATCACCAACTAAATTACCATCACCAGCTACTTTACCATCACCAAGTAAAATAAGTAATATAACTATTGAAGATATCAATGCAAGAGTTAAATTTTTTATAGAAGAATTAAAAAAACAAATAAAAGACACAGCAGGAGATGAGGTCTATGATCTAACCAAGGATCCACTTACCGAGCAATTTTACTCTGAATTTAAACCCAAACTCTACAAAGATAGAAGTCAAACAAATTATTTTACTATGCCACCAGATAATCAATTTAAAAAATTATATAAAAATTTAACAAATTATATTTATTTAGGAATATCAAAAATATTTAACAACATTGGGGATGAAAATATTCCTATTGTTCTTAAAATAAAAAATTCAGATACAGATATATTTAGTTCTTTAATTATAAAAGTAGTTGAAGAGTGTGTCAAAAATTATAAAGTTGTCTATCTTAGTTTTTCATTAAGTGAATTAGATGATAAGGTATTAAATTATTTTAGAAAAGATGATAATTTTAAATTACATCATTTATCTAAAAAAAATGATGATCAATCTAACGATTCAATAGTATTATTCAAAGACAGGAATACATATTTAGACGGTCGTCCGAAGCAAGTTGTCCAGTCTTATGCTACAAGTATACAAGGTATTAATGTATATATAATAACCAAAGATAACTATATTCTTTCTGCTCTTGAAAGAGGTAATATTAAAGGAGTAAGTGGAGCAGTAGATGAAGGTGATAATATCATAAAAACAATAAATAAAGAATTAGAAGAAGAAATAGGATTTAAATTAGATCAATATAATATTTATTTCTTATCTGGACATATAATTAATAAAGCTAGAGATAATTTAATCGCTGATAATTTTCACAGTTTTGTTATTAAAGTAAATAATACAGCAAATGAAATTTTAAAAACATTTGATAAAAGACTAGATAAAGAAATAACAGGTATAGGTTTTTTTAAAATCAATGAATTGTTGAATGGTGTATATAATAATGTATATTTTAATACCTCGGAATTTATGTTACCTAATAATCATATTAAATCTCGTTTTTTTAAAAATTTAGGAAGTTTTTTAAATAATGAAGGAAGTGTTTTAAAAACTAAGATTAGCAATGATGGAGAAGAGATTAAAATATTAAATGATGTAGAAAAATTATTACCTAGAAGAATTTTTTTACCGCATAATATGGGTAAAGTTGATATTATACAGGCTAGAACAGATGTGAAAAATTTAAGAGGAGGTAAATTAAAAAGAAGACCAACAAAAAGAAGACATACAAAAAGAAGAAGACCAACAAAAAAGAGAAGATGAGTTAATTCTTTAATTTTATTTAGAGTATTACATAAATAAAATTAAAATAATAAATAATTTAAAAATATTTTAGAGAAAACCTAACTCTCTTCAATAATCTCTCAAAATATTATAAATAAATATAAGTTTTCAATATTTTATCTCAGTTCTAAAATAAAATCTGAGTGCTGACGCGCGAAATTAGTGTGACCACAAATAAAAATATAAAATATTTGTTATGATATAAGATAATAAATATTTTAAAAGCATAAAAAACTAATATATGATTTTTTGTTAAATATTTTTACTAAAATTTATATTTTTTATTATGTAAAATGGTAAGAAATAATTTTAAATTAAATTTTGAGAGAAATATTTTATATTAAGACAAAAATGTTAACTTAAAATAAAATTTGTTATGATAAATGGTAAGAAAAAATATTTATAAAGTTTTTGTAACTTTTCGCATTCTGCGATTTTAATGCGATTTTAATTTGCGA
>Ga0181388_1000756_pt1 | contig 10405 bp, 17 predicted proteins | sample 11SPOviralmetaG_FD_130120 | JGI IMG/M metagenome (GOLD analysis project Ga0181388, IMG submission 130120) | Marine viral communities from the oligotrophic San Pedro Time Series (SPOT) site, San Pedro Channel, CA, USA - 11 SPOT_SRF_2010-05-17 | ecosystem: Environmental > Aquatic > Marine > Strait...
ACTGAGATAATAAGCCTTCGAAAGGAATACCTTTCTCTTGGAGATATGTATGCCATCCGAGTACTCCCAAGCCCAATGCTCTCCCCTTTTGCGCAGATCGAACAGCATTTTCGAAACCACGTAATCCCTTCGCTTTTTGAATAAATTCTTCCATAACACCGTCAAGAAAGAGCGTGGCGTCATATATAAGGTTAGTGTCTTTCCATTCTTCATATTTAGCTAGATTTAATGATGACAAGCAGCAAACAAAGCTGTGGCTTTCATCCGTGTGTAATGTTATTTCACTACATATATTAGTCATGTGAACTTTTAGTCCATTATCTTTATATGCCGGTGGATTCGCTTTATTAACGTTTCCTTTAAACATAATATACGGCTCTCCAGTTGCCTTACGTTTTCTAAGTAGTTTACTCCATCTAGTCCTTGCTTCTGCATCTCCTTGTTCAAGTTTACGCATAAACTTATCACCAATAATTGCGCACTGATGTAGATTAAGCGACTGTCTGTTAACATCTCCTTTAGGCTCTCTAATTTCCAACCACTCTTCGAAATCGTCATGCTCAATATTAATGTTAACGGACGCAGCTCCTCTTCTGACAGATCCTTGATTGGTAGCGAGGATTGTGCTATCATAGATTTTGCAAAAAGGTACGACTCCGTCTGATGTTCCATTTCCTGTAATTTTAGCGCCAGCGGGTCTAATCATATTAATACCAACACCAACTCCACCGCCGTGCTTAGCGAGTAGCATCATCTCTAAATTCTTCTGCCCTATGTCCTGTATACTATCAGCAACATCAATCCCAAAGCAGCTAATAGGCAAGCCCCTATCAGTACCTGTGTTAGATAGTACTGGCGAAGCGAGGCAAAGCCAACCATTCCAGATGTACTGGAAGAACGTTTCGGCCATTTCCGGTTTATATAATCTACGAGCAACCGTTTTAGCAACGCGTATGTAAGCTTCTCTCGGCGTTTCTCCGTCGAATAGATATCCCCCGGATATAGTCTTCTTGTAGACGTCGTTATCACCCCACGCAGGGTAATCCTTGTTTTTTTCCCAATTTTCATTCCACATATTATTTATTTATTTATTTTATTATTACCAAATATCTTCAAAGTCTTCTCCCTCGTTTGCTTTCGAGTAATCAGTTGGCCTAGTCGCAAAAAAGTCAGTGTGAGTAACCCCCCCGGTAAGATGATAAAACCAATCCAAATTACCCGCTGCTTGTTTGTCATACGCAAAATAGTTGCCCAGGTCGACGTAGCCAAGTTCCACAAGTTTTTCATTCGCTCTTTTTTTAATGAAGTGTTTAAGATCATTAGACGATATGCCTTCTATATCACCCATCTCAAACATTTTATCTATATACTTTACTTCTAGCTTAACCATTGTTTCGGCAGCCGTTATTATATCTTCTCTGCAAAGATTCAGTAGTTGATTGTCTTCTTCACACATGTGTTGAAATAATCTGCACCCCATTTTACTGTGCAATGATTCATCTCTTACTGACCATTTCATTTGTTGTCCTATCCCTTTAAGTAAATTCCGTAGCTGAAAAGAATACAAGACAGCAAAAGCAGAATACAAACTAACACCTTCTGCAAAGGCACTAAATACCGCCAGCGACTTCGCAATACCAACATGAGAATCGCCGCTGTATGCCACCAAGTTATCAAATCTATCTGCCGTAGCAGGCTCATGTAAAAAGGCTTCATAGTCTTCTAGTTTTAGTGTTTCATTCAAATAACTATATGCTACCGCATGTATTGTCTCTTGGGACCCAAACATCATAGCCATTTGTTGTATCTCATGTTTTGGAAACCAACCTACAACTTTCTGTGTCCAGTAATCAGACACTGCGCACTCTGTTTGTGCAAAACCTAATAGTATATTTCCTACCAGGTGTTTTTCTTTTTCAGTAAGCTTTTCATTCCAGTCTTTAATATCGCTTTGCATTGATATTTCAGTGTGTAACCAAAACGCCTGAGCTTGTTTTAGCCACCCTTCAGTATAGTACTCTGGGTACTCAAAAGGTTTATACGCTATTCTTTCATCAAATAATCCCATTCTTAATAGATCTTTATGTTAAATTCATTTTGTTTTTTTACTAACTCTTTCCATGATATACGGCCAGTGTTATTCCATGACCATTTAACCCACTTGTTTATTTGTCTTTCACCATACGCTTTTTTAGCTAAGTATTTGTTATATTTATTTTCTCCCATCTAATATAAGTTTTATCATCTCCGCAACATCTGTTTGGTTCTGAGGTTTATATAGTGTTCTTGTCTCTCCATTATTAACACACCATCTTTTAAATAGTTTCCAACGTAAAGGAAATTGCTCGTTAGCTCTTCCTTTGCATTCGATTATATAATCATAACCAGTAAAATCTGGTGTGTATTTAATGCCAAGTATTTTTTTAGTACCTCGGTTTTTAAACTCTCCCTTGCCATTAGATTGCTTTTCAATAGATTCATTAGGGAATGTAAAACCTTCCAGGGTTTTAAATACTTCGTCTTCGTACAATTCAAATAGGTTAGCGTCTTTTAGCGCTAAGTAAGTATGCTTCTCGAGCCCTGATCTGAATTGGATCCCATCGGCGCTAACTTTTTTAGCGCGGACAGGACCTTTCTTTTTTGACTTTTTAAAGCGTTTCATTCTTTACAAAAGTTCCGTTAATCATATCGCCTTGGCGCTTACTTATAACATCGTACGCTTCGTCTATACATTCTTCTATAGTAAAGCCTGATAGATGTGCTAAGTTAGTTAAAACAACAACCATATCGCCAATACCATCTTTTATTTCAGCTTTGTCATTAGTTAACAAAGCCTTAGCAACTTCGCCAGCTTCTTCCATTAACTTAACATATTGCGTTTTGACATCACCCTTGTCGAATATACCGCGCTCTTTAGCCCACTCACGTATTTTAGGAAATACACATTTGCCGCAAGAGGCTGTAGGTTTGTAGTCGTAAGCATAAGAAGGCTCGTTAACTGTCATACTCATAAAATCATTTGATCCTTGTATTGTTTGCACTTTACATGCATCATATAATTTATTGTTGTATATGTAACATCTTTCTTTACGCCACTGAGAAGTTTGAACAAGATCCATAACTTCGTTTAAGTTTTCTAGTGTTACTAAAGCAACTCCTTTGTTTGGTATTGTTATAGACAAAGGTAACTTGGATCGCATCCATCCGTCTAACTTTACTATAGGACATGGGAAAGTTACTGTTTGATCTGTTACATTTGGCTTATCGCCTGCATAAGGCTGCTTTGGCCTAGTAGCTTGTGCGTAGCTTTCTCTATCTGTTGAATAACCAAACTTTCTTTGCTGATCAAACTCCATTCTAGAAATGATTTCTTTGTCTGCACTACTAGCTAGTATTTCGTACTCGTCAGGCCTAAACCCTTGCTCTTCTTCAACTCTTCGCTTCACGTTATTTGTTACTCCTATTTTTAAACCTTTAACGTGGTATAGATAATATCTTTTTGATTTACTCATAATTTAATTGTTTTATTTGGTTTTAATAATTTATCTTCAGATGGTATATTAATAACTCTGTCTCCAAAAGTTTTTTCCATCAGATTGTCAAATTCTTCTTTTGTCATAGCTGTAGTTATTCGCCAACGCTCAAAGGAGCTTTTATAGCTGGCAGGGGATTATACTTAATTAATTCAATATCTTTAGCATCTGGAATATATACACGACCGTCATAGCTAATAGCTAAACCATCATGCAATTTTAATGAAGGCATAACGCGTCTTGGTCTACTTAAATACTCTTTAGCTTGCTCTAAATGATTGTTATACAAATGACAGTCTCCAAGCTGTCCTATTAGCTGTCCGGGGATCAAATCACAGCCTTTAGCCAACATCTCGAGTAGTAAGCCATACATTGCAATATCGTACGGCAGGCCAAGAAAAACATCAGCAGATCTTTGTTGCCACATTAAATTCATAACACCGTTATTAACATAAACTTGAAAGCTATAATGACACGGAGGCAAAGCCATTTCGTCTATCTCACTAACATTCCACGCAGAAACCATCATGCGACGGCTATCAGGATTATTGTGTATAGCATCGATAAGATTGTAAAGCTGGTCAACGCCATTAAAATCTCGCCATTGTTTGCCGTATACAGGACCTAGCGTTTCGTCCGTTCTACCAGAGCGTTCGTAATCAGGTCTCCAGTACTTAACACCATTATCTTCTAAATACTTAAGATCAGTTCTACCTTGTAATATCCAAAGTAACTCAGTTCGTGCAGCATTAAAGCTTATTTTTTTTGATGTAAGTATAGGAAAGCCTAAGCTCATGTCATGCCTAATAGTTCTACCGAACACGGACTTTGTGCCTGTGCCTGTTCTATCTTTTTTGTCAGGTCCTTCATATAGAATTTCCGCCATAAGATATTTGTATTCGTCTTCTATATTAGTCATTGCTTAATACACTTTTTAGTTTTTCTACATAATTAGCTGCGTCTAGTAATTCTTCTTGCAAGTGTTGTAACCACTTCTGTAAGTCTGGTGCGTCTTCGTCTAAGGTTACACCATACTTTTTATATCCTACATCGGATCTGTTTACTAGTTGATCGCATACTTTTTCAATAATTGGATCTCTAAATGTTACTTCTTTTGTTTTCATTGATTTGATTTTTTATAATAATACATATAATACTCGTACATTTTAATCCACACTTCGTTTTTTGCTAATTGATCTGGGCCGTTAACTATTTTACCGTTAAGATCTAATACTAATATCCATCTTGTAGGTGTTCCAGCGCCTACTGCCGAGGGCGATATTCTTATATTGTTATTAATACACCAACGTCTTGCAGCTTCTTCTTCTTCGCTTGGGTTGTGCTTACCCATCATACTAGTCTTTATCTTAGCCATTCTCCCAAGGCATTTTTTCTTCCTCTGGTTTGTTTAGCGGTATATAACAACCACTATTCTTTTCCCAAGTGAAATGTGTTTCAGCTCCGTTAGTACCTAGATTTTGAAACTTACACTTAAGTACTTTTACTTTAACAGTGTTAGCCTCGTAGTCCCTGTGCACTAATAGCCCGTGATAACTAGCATCGTACCATTCTCCCCCACCTTTGATAGAATACATTGTAGGCTCGTCAATTTCACCTGTCTTTTGATTCTTATACATTTTAGTAGGGTGAGCAACTACGAATACAAGTACATCGTACTTTTTAGCAAAGACTTCTATCTTCGTTAAGTAATCCATAGTATATCGATTAACATCGTCACTCGCTGCGTTTGTATCGCGTACTTTGTTAAATGGATCTATTACTAAGCACTTAATACCTTTACGCTTAACAAGCTCTGCACCTTTCTTAAGTACAGCTTCTAGTGAATACCTTTCCATGTCTATGTGAAAGTAATTAGCATTACAGTGATCTGCTATTTTATTCCACTTGTCTCCTCCAATATCTTCCTTAGAAGGCATACCCTCCCAGGTTTTACGCATTAACTTGTGGGCGTGTAGAAAGGTCGGTACATTTTCAGGCGAAGCATACGCTGTCTTCCAATTGTAGCGTTTGTTATATCCCACAACCATTTGGTCCACAAAATCACTCTTTCCGGAAGAAGGAATACCAGTGACAGTAATAAATTGACCGGTATAAGTTGAAAAGATATTATCAAAGTCCTCAAGCCCAATTTGAAATCCTGGTGTAAAGCCATTGCGTACAAAGTCGGTAACTTCGTCTTCGATATCCCTAAACGTCGTAACATTCTCCATTGGTACAGGGTTTGCTCCCGTAATACGCTGTGATAATCTTTCTTTTCCATACTTCTGTAAATATTCGTTAGCATCCTTGCAATCTTCAAATGTTGTAATATAACAAACTTCTGATCCTAATCTACGTATTAACTCAGTTTGTAATGCTAATCCAGCATCATCTGAGTCAACAGCTAATATGATCTTCTCTTTGTCTTCAAAATAATCAATACAATTATCAAGATAATCAAGGTTATTATTATTTAAGGTTGCGCCATTCGGTACTGATATAGCGTTTGTTATACCCGCTTCGTGCAGGGCTAATACATCCATTTCGCCTTCAACTATTATACAATATTCAAAACCAACTGTGGCATCTATATTATAAAATACTTTTTCAGCGCCAGACACAAGCTTAAAGTTTTTACGTGCATCTCTGTATTTGATGTTTGTTAACTCACCACCCATGAAGTAATTGAAATGTATAGCATTTTCGTTCTTCTGAGTCTGAGGCATATAAGTTTGGCCTTCAGTTACTCTTACGTCTTTCAGTGTCTCAGCACTGATTCCTCTCGATTCAAACCACTCAACCACTTTAGAAGACACGGGTGCCTCAACAAAAGGTTTAGGTTTTTCGTATACTTTTTCTGCTTTGCCTTTACGTTTAAAGGTATGCAATTGAAAAGGTTTATTGCAGTTGTGACACGTACCAATACCCCTATCCCAGTCATAAGAAGCACATTTAGCTTTTTGATTCTTAGGTTTCCGGTCATGAGAACACATAGGGCATACACCTTGTGTCTTCTCTTCTAGCTTATGTACATTGTATTCGTCAATAACAAAGCCGTTGATTTCTCTTACCATTATTTATATGGGTTAAAAAAGGGAGCATACATTTCTATATACTCCCAATAAGATTAATTTAATTTGATTCGTCTAAGCAGTCCGGACAGATGTCGCAATAATCAAAGTCACACTTAGTCATGACTTCATTACACATTTCGCATTGCTCTGTCACTAAAAAGGCAAGCCATCGTCCTCTACTACAGCGGCTCTTGGTGCTGATTGCTGTTGTCCATCTTCTTTAGGTGCTGCATCAACGTTTGTACCGTTAGTCCATACAATTTTTACATTACCTAAATAAACTTTATCAGCTTTAGCGTCACGCTCGTCTTTAGTTTGTTCTACAATTATGGGACCACTGTCGCCATAGTTTCCTAGTTCATCGTTTATTGTAATAACGATTGGTAAATAGCTACCCTTCTTTCCTTTATAGATCTTATCCTTAGGGATTTTATTTAGATCTATGTTTGCTTTCATAATACTTGCCATAATTTAATAAGTTTTTAATTGGTTAAACATCCTTGTTAATTGTTCTTTTGTCGTGCCCGTGTTTCGTCGAAGGTTGTCAACGGCTTTTACATGAGTTTGGTTAGCATAAAAATTAGTTTCTGCGGTTCTTAATCCTGTCACAGTACAGGTTTGTTTTGGTGTTCTTTTCATTTTTATATATTTAATTGGATTCATATTCATTATCTATTGGTAATCGTAATTAGTCTGCAGCTATAATGTACCTTCTTTAACATAATCTTTAAGATCAAATAGTGGATCAGCTATTAGCTTTTCGTATTGTTCCATAGCTAGCTTAACTTTATAACTACCACGTTCGTAGAACTCTTCAGAGCAGTCATACACAGCTATTTGATGTGTCTTCTTGCATATTACAAGGAAAACTAAATCGTAGCCAAATATCTCTCTATATAAGTACGCTTGGCTGTCGTAGTTGTATATGCTAGCGCTCTTCCTAAAGCGATTTATATCTCCTGTGGTTTTTATATCTACTAGTAGCCCTTGATCTTTGTTAATACAATCGGCTTTACCTTTCCACCAGGTGTTATTGATATTTTTGATTCCAGGTTCTTCGTATATAACGTCTTGACCGGTTAATAGAGATTGACATACTGAGTTGTTTTTAATTTTGTTAATCATTAGGTTACAGCTATCTACTTCTTTACGCAAGATCATCATCTTACCGTCGTTAGCTACAACATCTGCTTTGTAAATTTTTGTTAGTCTACTTGATCCTTCTGATATAGGATAATTAGCTTCTAGTTTTTCCGGTTCAAGGATTGCCGTGTGAATGTATCCGCCAATAATGAAATTGATGTTTTGTTCACTCGGCTTTCCAAATTGCTCCGGGTCGTTGATTAGCTTGTATATATCTGAGTTAGATCTATACTGCCTACCTACTCCGTCATAATATTCCGCATCTTGTCTAAGTAGCTTTACTACTTTCTTCTGTTCGGCTTTAGTCATTATAGGGTTTCGGTTTTCATAGGCTGAGCATCTTCTAAAGCTTTCTTTATTTCCTTGCTAAGATCATACTTGCCAGCGATAGCCGACACAGCGCCTCCCTCGGAAACAAACTTGATTGCTTTAGCAAACAACGGGTCTTTCTTAGATGTTAACGTAACTTTAGCAGTTTTGCCTGAATGATCGTTAGATGCGTCTGCGTCTGCTGTATCATCAATTAAAAGTAAGTTACCTAACGCATATTTCTTGCCATAAGACGAGGCTGCACCGTATTTTTGCGGCATACTCATACCTTTTGACATCAGATCAACGCCGACAATTGCACAAGTATGTATAGCATCTTTGCTTTCGCCATCTAATATAGTCGCGGTTGACTTCATAACTGGAGGATCAAATGATAGCATTTCTTCTGAAATTGTTACTGTAACTTTGTGTTCTAATAAGAACGGTTTAATAGCTTCAAGTATATCTTCTGCAGCACGGTAATTGTATTTACCAAACCCATTGTATCTGGATTTTTTAGCTTTAAGATTAGCTTGAACTGCTGCTAATTTTTGGTTTAAATTTAATTTCATTTATATAGTTTTTATTGGTTTAAATACTTTGGTGTTATATATATAATTACACATTTTTTAAATAAACTACGCTTTATTTTTAATTATAAATTAAAGTAAATCAGGTAGTTGCGCGTCATTTGTGCGGTCAATCAGCTTGTCAATAGCCTTGCGTTTTATCTCTGATATACGTACACCTTTCTTCTTGTAAGATCCCTCGATGCCCAGTATCTCACAGATTTCAACAGCATCATGCTTATCACAATCAAGACCGTAACTTAGCCTTATAACTTCTCTTTCGCGATCGGTTAAATGCTTTTTAATTAACGCTAAAAGATACTCATTCATAAATGTTACGTTGTAATCTTTTGCATCGTCGGCTATCTCAAGTTCGTAATTAGATTCACTATCATTGTTCGCGGTAAAATCACCCATATATAAGGATTTAGATTTGCTTAGCAAATTACTAACCGCTGGGTTATTTGGTTGCTTGCGTATTTCTGTGATCTTCCACTCAGGTATTTTAATATCACCCATGTTGTGATTAATATATCTTCTAATAGTACCTTTAATTCTTTTTGATAGAAAAGATTTTAAAGTTTGTTCTACATTTTTAGATTCGTTTAGCACTATCCAATCTATTTTATCAATAGCATTGATTAAACCTACATGTCCTGACTGTATTAAATCATTAATAGTCAGTACACCAATTGCTTGATGTGATGTAGCAAATTTACGCGCTAAGTTTTCCGTTAAAGGCATGAACTTAGTTATAAGTTGATCTCTGGTATACTCATCCCAAAATAAACCAGGTAAATTATTTAATGTACGTTTAAGATCTTTTTGGTATCTTACGTAGTTACTTATATTATATTTTTTCATTTTGCATTTTTTTGTATGCCTCTGTCATAGCTTGATGATTAGAGTAATACTGATTATTTATTTTACGCATCCACTCATCAAACTTACTAGCTGTAGTAGGATACTCGATGCTCTCATTTAACTTATCATTTGAATTCATATATTATTTTTTTAAACTTTAGCATAACACCATGCATGTTTGTCATAAAAACACGTGATTATATATGTATACTTAAACAATTTTAATAGTAGTTTAATATTTATTTTTAACTAAAAATAATAACATCTAGTTTAAATATCCACAATAATTTAGGGGTAGCTTTATTTATTATTTTTTAACTTTTGAATTGCAGAAAAAATATTAGCTGCTCTATGATAGTCTTCGACTTTTTCATAATATTTAAGCAGCAAGCCTAACTCTTCAATTTGCTCTTCATCTGTAGGTAGATCATGTATAAACTCTTCAGACATTTCTCTACCCTTTACTTCCATACGATCAAACAGCTGTTCTACGATCATATCTACTATTTTATTCATTTCTTCTTCTGTCATACTCTAATTTAAGTTAGTTAACTGGTATTCACCAGATAATATTTTATCTTTAGTTAGTTCTTTATATTCACCTAAGAATTCGTTACGATACTTGCCAGTAGTGCGTGAATAATCCCAGGTGTTCTCGTCAAGTTGTATTTTGCCGTTGTGATCACGAAAAGCAATTGTACTGTTATAACTTTGGAAGTACGTGCCGTCAGGTGTGTATAGCAAAAATTGGTTAGGGGCAGGATTACCACCCCTTGTATACATTTGTCTTACTCTAGTTCTCATCTTCATCCGGTATTACGTTAAACATATCTTCTATTCTGCAGAAAATTTCATCACCTATTTCGTGCACACCATTGTATTCTATATTACTCAACGCAATTCTGTTGTCGTA
>Ga0181388_1000761_pt1 | contig 10375 bp, 6 predicted proteins | sample 11SPOviralmetaG_FD_130120 | JGI IMG/M metagenome (GOLD analysis project Ga0181388, IMG submission 130120) | Marine viral communities from the oligotrophic San Pedro Time Series (SPOT) site, San Pedro Channel, CA, USA - 11 SPOT_SRF_2010-05-17 | ecosystem: Environmental > Aquatic > Marine > Strait...
TCCGAGATTCATTATTCATATTTGGTAACAACGCCATTAAAAGGGCGTCAGCAAATACAGACACAACGGTAGGATCTGCGGCATTTCTGTTAGATCAGATTACTACTAACGTAGGGTGCATCGCTCCTGATTCAGTTTTAGAAATTGGTGGTGACTTAGTATTCTTAGCACCGGACGGTATCCGTCCTGTAGCGGGCACATCAAGAATTGGTGATGTTGAGCTAGAGACAATATCAAAAAGTATACAGCAAAAACTTTCAAACCTTACCTCAGACTTTGACATGGATACACTTAATGGTGTGGTGGTTCGAGGCAAGTCTCAACTACGTTATTTTATTGGTGATGACTCTACAGCTACTTCGGACAGCTTTGGTATTATCGGGGGATTACGATCTTCCGACCAAAGACTTGGGTGGGAGTTTGGGGAGTTGTTAGGGATTAGGGCCAGTTGCTGTACTTCTGAGTATGTAGATACTGAAGAAATAGTACTGCACGGAGACTATGACGGTAGGGTGTATCGGCAAGAAAGAGGAATAAATTTTGCTGGGGCACCCATACTAGCTGTGTATGCTACTCCTTTCTTTGACTACGGGGACACCGAAGTTAAGAAGACCATGAGAAAGTCTAAAACCTTCATTAGATCAGAAGGCCCTTTCGACATGGATTTAGCCGCAACATATGATTGGGACGACCTCGATATAGCCGCACCAAGTTCATACTTCGCAAACTCTACGGGTGCGCCTGTTAGGTACGGATCAGACGGTATTAACTACCCTTTATATCCAAATTCAACAGAAGTAACGAGCATAAACTACGGCGGTAGTTCCAAACCAATTATTTCAACAAGTTTGCAAGGTTCAGGATATGCTTGCCAACTCACATACGTAACCTTGGGTAGTTTTGACCCATACAGCATCCAAGGTATTATTTTTGAATTTAGCATCGCAGGGAGACGCTAATGGCGGGATATATAAGGCAGTCGGTAGCCAACATCATTAATGGCTCAAAGATTACTGCTCCACCACTCAACGCAGAATTTAACAAAATTCAAGATGCCTTTAATGGTATTTCAGGACACACGCACGATGGCTCCACCGGAAACGGACAAAAAATTCCTCTCCCTACGTCTGTGGTTGGTTATCTTCCTGTGGACAACGGTGGTGTTGGCGGAAAAAATAATACGACCGCTACAGCAGACCCCACAACTGCGGACGACGGTACTCAGGGTTATGCCCCCGGTTCGGTCTGGATCAACGCGACAACGGGCTACGCACACATTTGTTTGCACAATAACCAAAACGCCGCCAACTGGGTGCCCTTACTTGCAGTTGCCTCCACCAATGAGATAGCCCCCAAAACTACAAATACGGTAGATATTGGTACAGATATTTTCCAATTCAAAGATATCCACATAGATGGTGTCGGTTACATCGATGAGATATACAGTGAAGAGTTAAATACATCGGGTGATGTAGATGTAGGCGGAAATATTACAGTATCCGGCACAATTACAGGCAATAGTACCCTTGCAACCTCTAACGTAGACATCGATGGTGGCTCTATTGATGGTACACCTATCGGTGCTGGTACAGCTTCCTCAGGCGCATTTGCTGGTTTAACCGCTACAGGTAACGTAACCTTCTCTGGTGCTACCATAGCTGATCTTGGTACAGTTACTTCTGCTGACATCGACGGCGGTAGCATTGACGCCGTTACTTTAGGTACAAACTCTGCCGTTACAGAAGCTCAGATTGATAATATCAATATTGACGGCAATACCATCACTGCTACAAATGCTAATGGCACTATAAATTTAGTAGTCCCGGGTCAGGGGTTTGTGGATATAGATAGTGTCGATATCGACGGTGGTGAAATTGACAATACCCCCATCGGGGCTACCACAGCATCTACGGGTGCATTTACAACACTTGAGGCGTCTACCAGTATTACTGGTGCCTTAACTGGCAATGTTACGGGTGATCTTACTGGTGATGTCTTTGCCAGCAATACAACCTCTAAAGTATTAGAAAGCGGTACAGACGGAACAGATGCAACATTTACTGGTAATGTAACAGGCAATCTGTCAGGTGACGTAACATCTACTGGCACATCTTCTTTTGCTACTCTTACTATCGGTACAGCTCTTAGCTTTGATGCGGGTGCTACTGCCACAATCAGTAACCTTGTAACGCCTACCAACTCTGGCGATGCGGCAAACAAAGGTTATGTAGATACAGCAGTAAGTAATCTTTTAGATAGTGCTCCCGGCACTCTTGATACGTTAAACGAGCTTGCCGCCGCTTTAGGTGATGATGCAAACTTCAGTACAAACGTAACGGCTAGTATAGCGACCAAACTACCACTGGCTGGTGGTGTCATGACTGGCAACATCAACATGACGGACTCTACTAATACCCTACACTCTATCGTAGGTCTTGCAAACCCAACTAACGCCCAAGATGCGGTCACTAAAGTATACGCAGATACAAAATTATCTATTTCGGGCGGCTCCATGACGGGTGGTCTCAATATGACTGGGGCGAGGATTATAAACGTAGGAACACCCTCAGACGTAGATGATGTTGCCAATAAAGCCTATGTAGACGACCAAGTTAATTCGGGCATTGAAGCCGGGGTTAGCGCGACAGCGGCGGCTAGTTCCGCCAGTTCGGCAAGTTCTTCAGAGAGTAATGCTCTGGCATCGGCCGATGCGGCGGCTAGTTCTTATGACAGCTTCGATGACAGATACTTGGGAGCAAAGTCCTCAGTTCCTACCTTAGACAACGACGGCGATGCTCTTCTTGTAGGTGCCTTGTATTTCGATACAAACAATAATGCTATGAAAGTATACACAGGGACTGGGGGTTGGGTTGAGACCGGGTCAACAGTAAATGGTACCCTAAACAAATTTAAATATATTACTACAGCAAACCAAACTACATTTAGTGGTGCAGACGCTAATGGTAGCACTCTTGCGTATGACCCAAGCACTGTTGATGTATACTTGGCGGGGCTTCGTTTAGTTAATGGTTCAGATTATACAGCCACATCCGGCACTAGTATACAGCTTACATCCGCCCCAGATACAAGTAGTATACTTGAGATTGTTGCTTTCGGTAATGTTGTAATAAATGATCCTAAAGACATTACGGCTAACACATTACACCTAGATGCCGTGTCTAAAGTTTTAACTGCGGGCACTGTTCGTGACTTATTTGTTTATGACACATCTAGAGACTCTGATGGGGGTGCTTGGAGAAGTAACACACAAAGTACTTCTTGGTATAATGAAACACTAAGCACAGCCACACGAGGTTCGACTAAGAAATTCCCTTCGGTTGCAGTTATTTCTGTAACCGTAGGAGGATTAAAAATATATGATGCTACAGAATCTGATGTACCTCTCTGGATGGAGTTTGATGGTATTGCGGGTGGAAGTGCTTCTGTGCCCAGTGAAGATATCTATACCGTAACTGCTAGAGACGGAAAAGTAATTTTCGGTAGTTCCGCCGCCGACCCTATGCAATCTACTTACAACGGTATTTGGACACTAGACTTTGTAAAAGACGAAACTACACGCTTATACGAGACTAAAACGAGAAAGCCGGGCGGGTTATCCGAGAGAAATACTTCTTCAACATTTGTTGAATACAGCTCTTCAGGCCTTCCTTCAGGTTACGGAGACATCATTGACCTTGCTGTAACGGTCATGTCTGACGCGCCTATTGATGAAGAAACAGGTCTTCCTGAGCTTACTACTGTAGCGGCTGATTACAGTTCCGGTGTTGCGATAGTCCACAATGATGGCACTATAAATACCATATCAGAGGGTTCTATCGAGCATTTTTATAGAGTTGGATTTACTGAAAAAAATGAGCTGTGGGCACAGTACAGAATGAATGAAACATATGGGTCGGTTCTCATGTTTTCTCCAACCCTACCTAAAACTGATACTTCCTACAACAACTACAATGACATTTATGCTAGAGATACTAGTGTCAGCCTTTCTGGCCCGAACTATAGATCGACTCTTTACGACCAAAATATAAAGGAAGTCTCTAATCATGGTTTGGCCGCGTCTGTAGTTGAAAATACTCACCACCTAGGATTATTGAGCCGCAGTGAATATGGAGACATGGCCTGTTTAATTGATACTAATTCAAATACAGGTTGGATGCCGTCAGACACCAGAGTGGCCATCTTTAATACAAAAGATACCAGTACGTTAGGGGCAGTAACACCCAACCTTATTAGTAATGGTGACTTTTCTGAGGAAATAGATCTGTGGGGCACTAAAGCTAATGGGTCTTTGTTACAACCCGCGGGGCCAATAGTCCACTCGCAGAACACTGTTAATGTTACTAAAACCGCTACAGGGGGTAGTGTACAGCAGTCGGTCTCTAATTATGGTTTTTTCATTGGATTCAGCAACTCGGATGGTTCGTCTCAGTCAGCAAGATTAGAAAAAGACCTCAGTTTAAATGCGGGACAGACATATAAATATCAAGTTCGGTGGCAACCCGGAACAAGCAACACAGCGGGCAAAAGTTACACTGTAGACTATGAATTGGTTGAAAAAAACAACCCAAGTAATGTTGTGGCAAGCAAACTCAACCAAAACCTCAGTGTAAGCGTAGGAACAGCCCTGAGAGCCTACCACTACATTACTATCCCTGAAAACTACACAGGTGGTGATGTATGGTTAAAAGTAACTGTGACCTCAAGCTCTGCGGGCCGAGTTGATCTTGACGAAATCGCTATATGGGATGAATCTGATTATATTGTTACTGGTGCCCATGATGCGGGTATGAGTTCTGCATCTAGCTCTTCTTCGAGAGTTTCGGGTATAACAGCCGCTGGTACTTTAAAGATTTACCACAGCGGTAATAGTAGCCTTAGACAAACAGTTGCTGTTGAATCTGACACACTTTATGTGCTAAGTTTTGATCTTCTTGACAGAGACTTGCCCAGCTCTCTTTTACAAGTAGAGGCGGACGGCCCGATTGGTTGGCATGCAACACTATTACCGGCTTCAAGTGGTACTTATGGGTTTCAGATTGGCGGTAATTCTTTAGCATTTAGAACCAGCTCAACTGCTTCGGAGGTTGATATAACATTTAAGTGCCAGAATAATACTAATTCTTTTTTTGAGATAGATAATATAACACTTACCAAGGCCCACGTTGAAAATAGAGCCTCTACATTTTCTTCTTTACCTTTTAATGCAACGACACAGCTCCCTTTACACTCGGCAGTTTCTCCGGGCAGTGACTTGGTTGCCCTAAGACAGGCTACAGGTACTGGCGAGCAAGCATTAAATATTGATACAGGGGATTTAATCCAGCCTAAAGATCCAACACTACAAAACGGTATAGGTATAGGGAAAGATAGTGGTGCATATTCAATTATGGCATGGGCCAAGCGGGGGGATAGTGAAACTACTGTTTCTGGAATTATTGCTTCATTTTGTGAGAACGGAGACTACAACGGCACACAAAAAATAGAGTTTAGCGTAGGCCAAGTGCCGACCGGGGATGCTAAAATGTCGGTCGAGGTTCAAAACTCGCTATCATTCCAAATAGCTTCTCAAGGTGTCCCTGCTTTTGCTATGGATAAAGAGTGGCACCATTATTGTTGGACAACTTCTGGTAACGGCGTATTTAAAGCATATAGAGACGGAAAATTTATGGGAACAATAATCCCTAACACGGTTAGATTTCCAGATACTTCTACGATTCCAGATCTACAACTTCGCGCCAGTTTAAACGGGCTGTCGGGAGGGCGTAGTTTATTTAAAGTATGTTTGATTGAGGTGTCCCCGGAGTCTCTGAAAAAAATAGTAAAGGACGAGGCTCAACTACTAACCGGAAACTCTAGTGCAACCCTTTATGGGACTAGCAATCTCGTTCAAGGCCTAACGTATGACTATGGTACAGAGACACTTCTTGCGGGTACTAGTTCTGGTAGATCAGAGTTTAAAGGGTTGAGACGTATAGACAATACTACTGATGCCGTTTCCAACACAATAAGCGCACATAACGGCCTAGTGGCAGAGGACTAATCATGACTGTTAGAGTTACAAAAGATAAAATTAACGTAAGAGAAAAGCTATCAGAACTCGACAAGCCCTCCGGTATTGCTGGCGAGGCTATGCTCCGCGCAGATACACCCGCAGAACAGTTTGAGTTGATCAATGCAGGGCGTAGGAACCTGATTATCAATGGTGATATGAGAGTTGCACAGAGGTCGCAAAGTGTGGTTGGGGCGACAGGCAGTTATGAAACTGTGGACAGGATCTCTACTTATATTGGTTCTGCTACCGTTTCAACCAATACCGTATCCCAATCAACAGATGCACCTACAGGCTTCTCTAAGAGTTTAAAGTTGGAGTGTAACGCACTACTAACCGGTGATGGCCCTATAACTGTGGGATATACTGTTGAAGGGCAAGATGTCACCCCCCTAGGCTGGGGCAGTTCAGGTGCTAAAAAAGCTACACTTTCATTTTGGGTCAAATCTAATGTAACTGGAACCTACGCTCTGGAAGCTAAGGCTTATAATGGGGCTTCGTTTTGGCGAAATGTAAATAATTACACTATACACTCTTCGGGTGTGTGGGAATACAAAACTATAACAATCGACGCCTTGTCAGATTTCACCCCTGCCTCCGACAATGGTGGCGGTATAAACCTTGAGTGGTGGTTGAGTGAAATTACAGGGGTTTTTGGTACAAGTTCTGCATCGTTTGAAACATGGACGGACAGTGCAACAGGCTCAACTCAGGAAAGAGCTTACGGGCAAACAGCACATTATTTGTCTGCGATAAATAACTATTTCCAGATTACAGGCATACAGTTAGAAGTAGGTTCCGTAGCAACCCCGTTCGAGCACCGTTCATACGGCGAAGAACTGGCGTTATGTCAGCGGTATTATCAGCAATATGGCTTTGAAACTGGTGGCCCTTTTAGGATAGTGGGCTCGTCGAACGGAAGCACCTCTATGCTTACAGGATTTATGTATCAACACCCAATGAGAGATGCACCGAGTATCACTTATTATGGTGGTGGCACCGCGGGTGGCAACTTTAATTCGTATATTCACACTACTACTACATCTCAAAATGCTCCAGCTTCGTCTGTTATTGGAACAAAGAGCGTGAGGTGGAACTTTACAGGAAGTGGCAATTATTACGGAGGTGCTCATTGGATTGATGTAGGGACTAACGCCAACCAGTTTGCCTTTACATTAGACGCGGAGATTTAATTATGATAATACAAACAGTAAAAACAATGCTGGATGGGTACCTTGTTAACGGGGGTATATCTGTGCCGTCAGAGCCATCCAACCGTCATTATCAAGCAATCCTAGATTGGATTAACGAAGGCAACACCCCCGAAGGCCCAGACGTTATTGAGCCAGATTATGTTGCACTACGCACAGGCCCAGATGGCTATGCTTCTGTAGGTGACCAGCTTGGTATGCAGACAGACGGTACATGGGACGCTCACGTAGCCGACGTAAAAGCTAGGTTCCCTAAAACAATAACGGGCGGAACGACTATAGGCGATGTCCCTACTGAAATAATGGAAGCGGCAGACGCTAAACAAGCGGCAGGAGCCTCTGTAGATGGCGACTAGAGCAAAGAAAATTGCTGACCTAGAGTTTCACGATCCAACCATACAGGGTGGGACAATTAATAGTGCCACTATAGGCAACTTCACGCCGCGCCCCGGCTCGTTCACTAGTGGTTCTTTTAGTAACGGTTTGTCCGTTTCGAGTAACGGCGGCGTACCCCTATCGGTCGTTCGTGGCAATACAAACGGCGGTAATTGTATTGAGTTTGGTGACTCTGATGGTTTAATTGGAAGCTGGGGTTTTTCTAATAATGGTATAATGTGTGCCATCAGCGGCAACACAGGGCTTATGTTTGATGATACCGATAATGCCATAAAGCCCGCACAAGGTAATAATACACAACGAGATAATGCAATTGACTTGGGTGCTATAGGAAATATTAATTCGGCAGATGTAGCTAGATTTAAAGATCTGTACCTAGCTGGCACAGCTTATATCGGGACGGATTTATTCTGTGACGAAAAAGGTAAGATCGGCAATGTAGATAATACCGGCGGTAAGTCTCTTATGGTGGGCGACACAGGCAGTAACTCGGGCTATGCTTGTCTTGTCTCTGGTATGGCTCACGATATTACAGGGGACATTAATGTCGTTGGCGGGTATGGAAACACCGTAAGCGGGGCTAGAAACGCAGTATTTGGGGGAACCAGCACCGTAAGTAGCGATGCTAATTTTTCTGCTGGAGACGAGCACACAATTGGTACGGGGGGTGCTTGTAATTTTGTTGCTGGCTTCGAACATGAGGTTCCTAACGGCACTTTCAACGCCACAGTTCTGGGCTACAGAAACAAAGCTTTAGGCAACAACAGCTTTACTGGTGGAGGATATTGGACACGGCCTAATCAGGCTGGTGGGGTCAATAGCTTTGCTTTCGGTGGCGGCTGTAGGACTGAGGTAGACGCAGTAAACTCTGTTGCTCTCGGGGCTTTAAGTACCTGTGGTGGCGGTACTGAAACAGCAAACCAGTCTATGGCTATAGGTTACGACACTAAAGCCTATGCTGATAATTCTTTCTCTGGTGGTAATACGAGCATCGCTTTTGGTAATACTTCATTTGCCTTTGGTAATGGTTGTAATGCTAGTAAAGGCTTTTCAAACATCGCATTAGGTAGGGGTATTACAACTCCTGCAAGCGCGACTGCCGCAAATCTTCCCGGTGCTGTAGCCGTAGGGCAATGGAACGAGTGGTCTGTGACCACCGATCAGCATTTTGCTGTAGGTACAGGTACAGCAGACGGTGCGAGATATACATCTTTTTATGTTGGGCCTAGGTCTACCGCAAATGCAAACATTGTCATGCGAGCGTTAAAAGACTCGTCTAATTATACAAACGACACTGCGGCGGGATTAGGTGGCGTACCTCTCGGTGGCCTTTATAGAAGTTCTGGCTACGTAAAAATAAGGTTGACTTAAAATGGCTGTTGTTTGGGATATTAAAGAAATTAGAACCGATATTGATCAGGGTATTACATATGTACATTACTGTGCATCGGATCAAGAGACTTCGGGTTCTGGTTTAGAAATAAGAATTTATGACGGGTACTATGACGCCTTTGTAGAGTTTAACCCTGACCCCAGTGCAGAGGACTACACTGACTTTGCAAGCCTATCGAAAGAACAGGTTCTAGGCTGGGTTAAAGGCTCCATCGGCGATGATATGGTAACCACTATAGAAAATGCGATTGCTAATCAAATAACTCGCGCAAAGGGTTCTTCACAAACTACAGAGATGCCTTGGACAGAGTAATGAAAAGATTACTATTTATAGTGGTCTTGTGTCTTTCTGGTGTAGCGCAAGCTAACCAACAAGACGGTTCTCTGAATACGTATAACGGGCCTGACTCCGTGGTTAACTCAAATAATAAGACCACAGATACGTCCACATCTAATACATATAACGGTGCTGGGTCATCCAGTGAGATACCTGTAGGGAGTGCTATTACCCCATCATATATGTCTAACGGTGCAGACACCTGTCTGATGGGTTCGGGAGGAGCGTTACAGACAGTAGCCATAGGGTTATCAAGCGGTACCTTTAAGGCAGATGTTAACTGTGATCGTAGACGCGATGCAAAGCTATTGAGCGACCTAGGCATGAAGGTGGCCGCTATCAGTAGGATGTGCCAAAGCCAAGATAACTGGCTTAGTATGTTCCAGAGTGGAACTCCGTGTCCGATACAGCATAGAGGGCGTTTAGTGGCGGGTAAGAGAGCTTACCTACTAATGAAGACGAACCCTACTTTGTATATCCCGGATTATGGCAAAGTAAGTAAGTATAAAAAATTAACAGATAAACAAGTGTGGTATAACCAACTTCTCGGCATAGGGGCAGAAAGTGATGAAGATGAAACGACTGATGATGGCCAGTCTATTAGTGATAGGTTCCGTAGCTCAGGCCTCTAATCTAGATACGCTAATTCAGACATCTGGGGATATAGTAAATCAAATAGACCGGGGTGTAATTTTAAGTGGTGCCGCTATGGAGTATGCTGTCCACGGTGACGCCTTATCTTCAGGTAGCCTATCTTCTACTGCACATATCTCTACACAGCACTTAGAAGCCTACAACACTGCCTTAGAAGAGTTTGCTAACAATTATCAGCCATATGGTTCTGTTAAGACTATCTTGGAAACACAGGCGGCGGAGTCTTTGGATTTAATGGATCAAGCCTTAGAGGTGTTCACCCAAGTGACTGTAGAGCTTATTACTGTACAGGATGTGAATACAAGAGCTTCAGAA
>Ga0181388_1000765_pt1 | contig 10342 bp, 12 predicted proteins | sample 11SPOviralmetaG_FD_130120 | JGI IMG/M metagenome (GOLD analysis project Ga0181388, IMG submission 130120) | Marine viral communities from the oligotrophic San Pedro Time Series (SPOT) site, San Pedro Channel, CA, USA - 11 SPOT_SRF_2010-05-17 | ecosystem: Environmental > Aquatic > Marine > Strait...
ACTAATTTTTATATGTTGTTTATCTATTAAATCCGTTATTGTATTCTTACGATCTTGATATTCCCATTTATTATCTTTCATTACTTTTACATAAGGTTCTTTTTTATTTGTAATTTTGATATTTTGATTTTCTGGATGGTCATTATTAAAATGCGTATATTTAATCATTTCAGGAATAGCTTTGAATGGTTTACTAGTTAGCAAATTTATTATGAAATCCTTAGTAATATATTTAGTATCTTCATTACCATAATTATTTATAATAATAGTATTATTACTATTTGTATTATTAGAATTATTTGAATTATTTGAATTATGTGAGTTATTTGAATTAATTATACTTGTGTTTGTTTCTTTAGTATATTTGGTAGTTTTAATAATTTCTTTCATATTACTACATTCTATTAGTAGTTTTTCTACAGTTTCTATTAAATCTTCTTTATCTTTTTCTAATAGTGTAATTTTATTTTCTTGATCTAGTTTTTTTTTATTTTTACATGTTTTAAAATGACGATTTAAATTATCTACTCTTGAAAATTCTTTACAACAATAAGGACATTGTTTATGTCCCTCATTTTTTACCTTTTTTTGAGGTATTTTTGAGGTTATACTTAGCATTTTTGAGTTATTTTGAGTTATTTGAGGGATTATGTCTAAATCCATATTATAATAGTTTTTTATATCCAGTATACTAATGTTTTCTAGTATAGGTATACATATTTTTTTACGATTTAGGTGATTGTTAAAATGACCTTTGTGTTTTGTTTCATATCCACATCTTACACAATTGTATATCATATTATACTATACAAATATATTTTATTTTTTAAATGTTTTAATTTTAGACAAACTGTCTAATATGGTCTAATTATTGTCTAAAAAAAAGAAGGGGGGGGGGGGAGAAACCTAAAAAAAAATTCTATTTTGGAAAAAATTTGTTCAGAAAATCCTTTAGAAAAAAATGAATTATTTCAGAAAAATGGTGTTTTCTTCAGAAAAATGACCATTTCGAGATGGTATTTATAAAAGTTCTAATTTTAATTGTAATTTTAGTTCAATATTATAAAATATATTAAAGAAGTATAGTGTTTTTTTATCATTAATATATTTAAGTGTATCATATGAATTACCATTATAAATAATACTATAATCTTCTGAGGAAGTATCAATAGTCCAATTTCCATTAGGTTCACATTCACAACATTCAGATAAATCAGAATCAGAATCACTTGAAGAAATATCTAGGAAATAATATGGATCCATTGTTGTTAATATGATTAAATAAAAAAATCAATTTAAAATAATTTAAATTACTTTAATAAATTGATTTATATATACTATATATTTAATGTCTGATATAAATATTGATTCAAGGGGTTTTATAAAAAGTAGAATTAATGGAAATTCGCATACATATGAAACGGCGTTAAGTGAATTAATTCATAATTCTTTAGCAGCTAAAGCAACTAATATATATATGTTAAATGATAATTATACTAAACCGATTATAGTAGATAATGGAATTGGTATGGATAAAACAGATATAGAAAAATTAAAAAAATTTTATGATTCATCTTTTAGAACAACTGGTGATATAGGAACTTTTAATATAGGATTAAAAGAGGCATTTTTAAAATTTGGAGGAAAATGGATAATTTTATCTAAAAAGAAAAATAAAGAGGATATGGTTTATTGTGAATTTAATTGTGATAATTTGAAAGAATATGCTTATGGAGGTGTATATAAAAATTGTATAGATAGCGGTTTTTGTAATAAAAAAAGAGAGAAAATATTTATTAATATACTAAAAGAATTAGATTTAATTCAAGATAATGAAAATTCACTTAACGAGTTTTCTGGAACAGTAGTATATCAAATAAATTGTTTGGAATTGGAAGATTATGAAGAAGATAATAGTAAAATTTATCAAGAATTATATAATACAATAAAATTAAAATTATCAAAATATATGTGTAATTTTAAATATGGAATATATAGTATTGATAAGATTATAAAAATAAATAAGGAATCAATAAAAACAATAGATAAGTTTGATTGGTTATGTTGGAATAAAACAAATAATCAATTAGAATTTGATATAATTGTATATAAAACTCAAAAAAATACATTATTTGCTATAGAATATAATAATACGATTTATAAATATAATAAAAGTAAATGTATATTTGATAAATTAAGAAAAGTAGATCAAATAGGAAAAATTAAGATAAAATGTAATATATTAAATAAAACACTTCATAATAATCAAGAGTTATATTATAAAAATCTAAAATATAAAAGTAGTATAAATGGAATTATGATAACTCGTAATGGATTAGATTTGTATGATGTACCTAATAAATATGATAATATATATGTAAAAGATGAAACAAATCGTAAGTTTGTAAGAATAAATGTATCTTTTATAGGTGATGATAATTTAGATTTATTATTTAATATATTACCTAATAAATCATTATTTTTATCAAGTAATTTAAATATAAAACTTAAATTTATATTAGATAAAATTAAAAGTATAGTATATGAATATCAAGATTTACAATTAGAAAATATATCATTAAAAAAAAGTTTTGAATATGAATTAAATAATACATCATTGGAAGATGTACAAAATAAAGTATTTCATATAAAAACAATATGGAGTAAAATAGTAAATAATATAATTATAAAACAAAATATTATAAACATAAATTGTAAAACTTTAAAGTTATGTAAAATAATAAATAATTATTATAAAAATATAAAAAATGGAATTATTAAAAATAAATTTAATATATTTGTAAATAATTACTTAGATAATTTAAATAAAATAAAGTTAATTCAAGGGATTAGTAAAATACAATTAAAGTATAAATATTTAAAAAATATAAATATATTTAAGAAATTAGGTTTATGTATAGTTGTATCAAAATGTTTTAATTATAATAATATAATGAAAAACTATTTTTATTATTATAAAAGAATTACTTTTATAAATAAATCTATAAAAAGTAAAGTGAGTTATAGAAATGTAAGTATGAAAATTAAAATAACTAATATTATTGAAAATATAATATTTAAAAAAAAATATAATCAATTAATGCTAATAAAACATAAATTACTATGTAATAAATATTCGGAATCAATATTTATCTAATAACTAGAATCGCTTAATACTTCAAAAGAATCATTATCACTATTTGAATAATTATCACTATTTGAATCACTTAATACTTCAAAAGAATCACTATTTAAGTCATTATCACTATTTGAATTACTTAATAATTCAAAAGAATCACTATTTGAGTCATTATCACTATTTGAATATGTTTTATGAAAAGTTTTGGAGTTAGTGTAACAACCACCTCTTACATTTTCGTAACCGTATTGATTTATATAATTATTAGTATGTTTTTGTTCGATTGAACTAGAAGTATATCCAGGACATGAATCAATAATAGAAGCATCTAATGGTTTAAATTTTTGTGTAACTTTAGCACCATTTCCATTGAAATGTTGTTGTAATCTACGGTCAATATTAGTGGTTTTTCCGATATATTTTTTTCCATTTTCTAAAGAAAGACAATAAATATATGTTTTTTCATTTACATTAGTATATTTTGTATTATTTTTATTAGTAGATTTATACATAGGAGCACCCGTTTTAGAATATTCTAAAGGGTTATTTATTAGATTACCTGAAGAAGTATAATACATTAATAATTTAATCTTTAAAATATTATTTTAAATAATTTATATAAATTATAATTGATAATAGTATATGGGTAATATTATAATTATATTTTTTGTTATTATTTTACTAGTATGTTTATATAAAAAAAATAAATTCAAAGGAGGTAAAATAAAACTACATAAAGCAATAAGAATTTTAATAATTTGTTGTAAAAAATTAAATTTAAAATATAACTTGCTAGATAAAAATAATATTCATATTATTCATAATAATGAAATATTAAAATATAGATATACACTTCATAATATAAATAGAAATATATGTAAAAAAATAAAATGTAATAAATCTAATATAAATAAGAAATTAATTGAAAATAAAATAAAAGTTCCAATTCATGAAGTTTTTGATAAAGTAGAGTCATTAGAATATATTGATTATATTATAAAAACAAAAACAATAAAATATCCATTAGTAGTTAAACCTATAGATAGTATGGGTGGAGTTAAAGTGTTTATAAATATAAAAAATGATACAGAATTAAAAAATATTTTGACAGAACATTTTTTAAATAAAATTATACCTAAAAGTAAAACACATAAAATAATGTTAGAGTCTTATATTATTGGAACAGATTATAGAATTATATGTTATAATGATATTATATTAGATATTATAAGAAGGACACCTGGATATGTAATAGGTGATGGAATACATACTATTAAAGAGTTAACAGATATAAAAAATAAAACAGATAAATATCATAAAAAACATCCTATAATTATAAATGAACCTTATTTAAATAGTATAAATTTAAGTAGTAATTATGTGATTGAATTAAAAAAAAGAGTAAATCCACATTATATTGGAACAATAGATTATGGGGGTTATTTACATAGAGTATCAATTAAAGAGGTTCATAAAGATAATTTGGAAATGTTTAAAAAAATAAATAAAATATTAGGATTAAAAATAAGTGGAGCAGATATTTTAATAGAAGATATAAGTAAATCTTATAAAATACAAAATTGTGGTATAAATGAAGTAAATACAAGTCCAAATATTCTTACATCATATTATGCGGATGAAAAATACTCATTACATATTCCTATGAAATTTTTAAAACTTCATTTTAATATAAAAAATAGTAAATAATTAAATTTCTATAAACTGATTTTATTATTTATTTTATTAAAATGGATAATATTGGACAAAAAAAACAACTATTAAGTAATATATATTTATTCAAACCAATTATATAATTCATCGATTTTAGATTTTATAGAGTCTTTCATATATAATAAAAACGCAAATGCTAGGACAATTCCACCACCTAGTTCTTTTACTCTATTAGAATCAAATCCATATAAATTATTAAGTGGATTAGGAATCTGATATTTTACAAAATTTCTTATAATGTATACACTAATCATAATTAATCCTATTTCTATTATTAATTGTAAAAAATTCATAAACTTACTTTTTTTTCTATCATAAGGTTTACAAATATATTTTTTAAAATAACTACTTATAAGACACCCTAAAAACATATAAATATTACCTAATATAAATATATCAAGTAATTTTACTAATTTTAATTTTATATTCATTATATACTATATAATATTAAATTATTTTAGTTTTTAAAAACTATATTAAAAGTTTTGGCTTGAAATGGTTATTTAAAAATAGTAAATAATTAAATTTTTATAATAGGTAAAAATTGATAGGTTTTATGTACTTTAAATGGATAATTTTCTTTACTATGTAATATTGAAATACCATTTCATTTACCTGTATTTAATTCCCAGTATCCATTTTTGATTTCAAATAATTTATTAGTATAATAAGAAATTAAGTATTTTTTAAGCATTCTTATTGATATATTTATGTTTTTGATATATTTATGTTTTTGATATATTTATGTTTTTAATATATTTATTAATAAACAACTTATTATGGATACACCTACCATAGCACCTGCTATTTCAGTTGTATAGGATTTAGAAACATTAGGTATTTGTGGTGGAGCATTATGTAGAATTATATTAGGTGCTATAGGTTCAGGTGAATTATCTGGTGTATTAGGTGATAAGGGTGTATTAGGTGATTTAGGAGTAGTAGGGTCAGGATCTAATGAATCTTTCATATATTTTAAATATAATGGATTATTTTCAGATATTCTTTTTTCTCCCTTAGATAGCTCAAAATTATCTAGACCACCACCCTTTAGCTTTAAATATTTTGTTTTATATTTTAAATATTTTGTTTTATAATTATTCATATAATATACCATAGAAAAAATAAAATAATTATAGTTTAACTTTAGTTAAAATAGCTTTATAAATAAATGCTAAAATATTAACACTCATAGAATTACCTATTTGTTTATATAATTTTGAATTTGAAACGGCTTGATTAAAATCACCGAAACCTTGTAAATTTAAATATTCTCTAGGTGTATATCTTCTTTGAATACTGCTTAAATAAAATATACAATCACCACCATTACCAGCAAGTATTGTAGGGCATATATCTTTCATAGGACCACATCTTTTATAATTAGATACATTAAGATTCATTGACCAATTATCGGATAAATCTCCTACTTTTTGATTTTTTTTAAGTTCATCGATTAAATTTTGTTTGTGATTAGTTAAATAACCAAATTTAGGGTCAATATCAGGATTGTCAATAATAATATCTCTGACTGTAATTTCGAGTGGTACTGGTTTAGGAAATTTGAAACCAAGATCAATATTTTTTTTGATACCTACTATATATATTCTTTCTCTACTTTGTGGAACACCATAATCTTTAGTGTTAAATAATTTCCAATATACATTGTATTGTTTTAATTTTTCTAATTCATCTAATATAGTTTCAAATGTTTTACCTTTATCATGATTAATAAGACCTTTAACATTTTCTAATATAAAAAAATTAGGAGAACAGTTTCTTATAGCAGTATAACATTGAAAAAATACAGTTCCTCTTGTATCGTGAAAACCCTGTCTTTTACCTAATGTACTAAATGTTTGACAAGGAAATCCAGCAATATATAAATCAATTAGTGGTAACTCCTTATCATTTCTTGTAAAAATATCATCATATAAAATTTTAGGGGAATTATTTGCTTTTATAGAAGTAACTACATGCGGGTCATTATCACAACTAAAAATATGCTTATGAGGTATATTAAGTAATTTAAGTGCTTGTAATGGTGCTTCTATACCACTACAATCGGTTCCTACTTTTAAAGGTTTCATTATACTGGTAATATATTTAAATTCTTTTGTTTCAAAATGTTTTAGATAGGTTAAATGTTTGCTCATAATAAATAAAAGAAAAAAAAAATGAAGAATATAACTATATTAGAATTTAAATTATCATATTAATTGATATATAATTATACCAAGGTTTTGTATCATTATATATATCTTTATTAAAACCGTCATTAACTTGCTCAGATTTGAGTAATGATTGTGATAAATTAGATATATTTAACTGATTTTTTTTCCATTCCTTATAATTAACTAATGGTGTGTGAGATATTTTTCCTGTATATTTTAGTTTTACTTTTTCAACTTTGTGAGATTCAATTGGTTTAGATAAGATTGGTTTTGATAAGACTGGTTTAGATAAGATTGGTTTTGATAAGACTGGTTTTGATAAGACTGGTTTTGATAAGACTTGTTTAGATTCAACTGGTTTAGGTTTTGGTTTAGATTCAATTGGTTTTGATAAGACTGGTTTAGATAAGATTGGTTTTGATAAGATTGGTTTTGATAAGATTGGTTTTGATAAGATTGGTTTTGATAAGACTGGTTTAGATTGAGGTTTAGATTCAGATTTGATTACTTTATTATTTATTTTTTTGATTTTACTTGATTTAATTATAGATTTATACATTATACTAGTTAATTTATATGTAATTATTGATTTATTTTTTAAGTGTTCTCTATAATCCCTATAAAGATGAGTCCATGATTTACTCATATAATTATTAAGGTGATTATAGTATATTTTTTGTGTTTCTTGATTTAACTTCCTAAGAAAATTTTGCGTATTATGTAGTTCTTGAATCATTCTTAATGAATAGTTATACAAAATCAATTTCAAAAAAGTTAAAAGTATAAGTATAATTGAAATTACAGCAATTGATAGTCCTTATTAAAATGTTCTATAGGTACAAAATACCATTCTTTGGGTTTTTGAACTGAAGCCATCCAATAGCCTTCAGTATTGGCTCCACTGGCTGGTGTAGAGTCACCACCCCAACTATTAGGTTTTTCATACAGACCATTAGGTGTAAATTCAGGTAGATTTTTGAAAACTGATGCATTACCTATTGCTTTAACTACTTTATAATCAGTAGTTATATTGAGAGGTAATATTTGATTACCATTTAATTCTACATATCTAGATAGAAAATCTTCAATAGGTATAAAATACTCATGATTATAAATACTTGAATTTTTCAATTTATCACTGATAACTATAAATGTGCCTTCATTAGGTACTATTCTAGAAACTTCTTCTGTGATAGTGTCATTTACATCAATATATGTAATAATTGTTTCACCTGAAACAGCTAATCGGACATTTTTAGTTGTTTTTTTAGTAACATTAAGAATCTCTAGATTGTAATTAGCAATATTTGAAGCAATATTATTAAGTTCAAATTGTGTGATGAATGTAGTCATTGTTATAGATAAATTGTCTAGAATCAATTTGAAAAAAGTATAAAAAGTATAAAGTATAAAAATATAAACAAGATATTTAAATTAATTATTTTTTTTTAAATTATATATTATTTTAGTTTAGAATAAAATTCTAAAATAGAACCGGTATCAAGTGTTATATTACTATTGTTAATAAATGTTTTTAGTAAAATTATACATTCTTCTATATTAGTGAATGAATATACTCTCCATAAATGTGTATTCTTATTTGAAAATCCATTTGTTATGGTAAGCTTATTTAATTCTATTTTGGCAAATCTACCACTTGATCCGGAATTAAGATTATTTGGTCTCCAAATAGAAATTCTAGTTTTATTACTTCTTATATTGACTACATACATTAAAAATAAATAACTAAGAATCAATTTGAAAAAAGTAAAAGTATAATTTAAGAGAATTAATAAGTTATTTATAGAACTATTTTTTAAAAATTAATGTAAGTTTTTTCATAATAAGTTTGATATAACTTTCTAATACTATTACTCACTGATAATCCACAACTAGGTTTTCCATAGATTATAAATCCTATATCGTTATATGTTAATAATTGTTTATCAGTTAGATTTTTTTTAATATCTTCTTGAAATTTAATAACTTCTTCTAACACTTTCTTATCTATGTCGGATAGATTAGCAATATTATTTTCTATATCTTTAGTATTTAAAAGATTTGGAACTTGTAATCTATTATGATATAGATATCTTTTGATTTTTGAGTCAGTACAGTTTGAGTTTTGTATATATTTTAAAGTATTATTATAATTTTCTATAGCAGAATCATATTCATGTTTAGTAATTATTTTAGATTCAAGTCTATTGTCAAGTGTAAATTTCATATATCCATCTTTAGTAGCATAAATATCATTTTTATTATTTTTATACAGTCTTACATCATTTTTAGGTAAAAATGGTGATTTATAAATTTTATTTTCATAACTACTACTCATAATTCTCCACAGTTCAGGAACCAGAATATTTGTCATATTAGTGTTATAGATTAACATTGAAGAATCAATTTGAAAAAAAAATTAAAGATGGTAAAATTTAAATACTTACAGATTATCAAGTAAATAAGATACAATATTATATGATAAATTTTTATTAGCATTTCGGGTGCCTTGACATTTCCAATTTGGTGAATATCCTGAAATATTTATAAAATCATTCCATTGAATAGTATATATTTTTTTACTGAGATAAATAACTTGTTTATTACCTTGTCCTACATTAGATGCCCATTTATCTAATCTAGATTCTTTAGAATGAATTGATGTAATCATAAACATTTCGACTTTATTATTATTATGTACTGCTCCAAATACATCACCTACTTTAGATTTATTAGTAGCAGAATCATCCCACATACATTGTAAATTAGATTTAGATCTTTCTAATTGTTCATTCCAGTCTTTTTTGGAACATGCACCTGATTTTTTATATTCCATAGCAATAGGAGTATACAAGAATTTACTATTATGTGTTAGAAATCTTAAAGTATAATTTTTAGTAAAATTATTAAAAACATGTAGTAAAGTATTATATTTTTGTAGTCTTATAAATTTATAAATCATTGATTTTATAATTCTTATTTTTTGATAAAATTGTTCAATCCATCTAGGAATTTCATTTATATATTCATTTTCATGAACTGGATTGCTTAATTCTTCCATCCATGAAGGAATATATGAATGATTACCTTCTTCTTCAAACAATTGAAATTCTAAGGGCAATTGAGCTGAATTTGATGTAGCAATAATAGATGTCATTATTATAGATAACGATGTTGAAGAATCAATTTGAAAAAAGTAAAAAAGTAAAAAGTATAAATGTAAGAAGTGAAAATAAATTAACAGAAGTTGTCTTTTTGTAAGGCATTACAAATGGATTTGTAAGTATGATGTTTATGA